>Ga0163144_10005598_pt1 | contig 27911 bp, 17 predicted proteins | sample OliLak19BULKMAT1_FD_123175 | JGI IMG/M metagenome (GOLD analysis project Ga0163144, IMG submission 123175) | Freshwater microbial mat bacterial communities from Lake Vanda, McMurdo Dry Valleys, Antarctica - Oligotrophic Lake LV.19.BULKMAT1 | ecosystem: Environmental > Aquatic > Freshwater >... | reverse complement strand
GCCGCCCGTGCCGCCCGTGCGAACGCCAAGCGCCCGCAAACGCGGCCTGCCCCCAGCCCCCACCACCACCGCATCCCCCTTCGCTCCCGAATCCATCCACTGGACTCCCCGCCCCCTCCACCTTACCTTGAGCGCGTGATCGCCCCCCGCCCCACCTCTCGTCGCCTGCCCGTTGCCGCGCTGCTCGGCTGCGCCCTCCTCCTCCCCGGCTGCCTCGAACGCACCATCCGCGTCACCTCCGACCCCCCCGGCGCTCTCGTCTGGCTCAACGACACCGAGATCGGCCGCACACCCGCCGAGGCCCGCTTCAAGTTCTACGGCACCTACGACGTCCGCGTCGAACTCCCCGGCTACGAGCCCATCCACGAGGGCCGGGATGCCAAAGCGCCCTTTTACGAGTACCCCGGCCCGGATTTCATCGCCGCCGCCCTCCCGACTCGCATCCAGAACACCGTCGAGTGGCACTTCGACCTCACCGCCTCGCCGGGCGTCAACAACCCAGAGGCCGAGGCCGCCATTCTCGCTCGGGCCCAGGCCCTGCGCGACCGCCTTGGCCCATCCCCCGCCCGCACGCCGGAGGCTCCCATCACCGCCCCCCAACCGGGCGTTCCGGTGCCCACGTCACCTTCGACCCCGGTCCCGCAGGCAACTCCGACACCCGGCGACCCCATGCAACCCGCTCCCACGACCAGATAATCTGGTGTGTTCGTATAACGTACGGAAATGCCGGTGAGTGCTCCGTTTTTTCCCGGTGCAACGTCGACCACCTTCCATTACATTGGCTTCATGGGGGTCCAGGCAGCCCGCCTTGGCCATTCGGTCAGGCCGGGCCGCTTGGCTGTCAGCCGGACGCTCGGCGTCACACAGATCCAACGGGAGAGCAAGATGCGTCACACGTCACGTCTCGTGGTCCTCGCCGGAACGGCGAGCCTGTCCGCCATCGCCACCGCCCAGCAGGCGGACCTGGGCTTCCGCAATCCCGCCTGGGACTTGCCGCCCGCCCTCATCCAGAACGTCACGCCCATCAGCGTCGACTCGGGCCTCGTCGCCGCCACCGGCGCGCCCGGCACCTGGTCTCTGGTCTACTCCACCACTGTCCAGGTTCCCGACGCCTCCTGGCTCCGCCTCCAGTTCGACCAGGCCATGCTCTCCGGCACGCCCGGCGTCGACGGCGCGTACATCATCATCCGCTCACACCGCGACGGCTACTACCAGTTCCTCAACGCCCAGCACGTCCAGGAGTGGTACAACACCTCGGCGTACATGAACGGCGGCGCGGTCGATGTCGAGATCTACGCCCAGCCCGGCACCGGCAACAACCGCCTGGTCATGTCCACCGTTCTGGCTGGAGAGCCCGTCGTCAACCTCCTCGACTCCCAGTGCGGACCGCAGGACAACCGCACACTCTTCAACGACACGCGCATCGGCCGCCACCTCCCCGAGGGCTGCACCGCCTGGAACTTCAACGGGTGGACCAACGGCTACCTCGCCTCCGGCCACTGCGGAGTCTCCGCCGGCGACGTCATCCAGTTCAACGTCCCGCTCTCCACCTCCGGCGGCGGCACCGTCAGCCCCCCGCCTCAGGACCAGTACTCGGTTGACGGCACCTCCACCCAGACCCAGACCGGGGCCACAAACCCCTCCAACGACTTCGTCTTCTTCGGCGTCAACAACAACTCCAACACGGGCCTGCCCCCCCGTCTGGCTTACGGCGGAACCATCCCACTGGCCACCTCGCTCCCCGCCCCCGGCGGCGGCACCCAGATCCGCATCACGGGCTACGGCACCGGCGGCGCGGGCGGCGGAACTTGGAGCCAGGTCGGAAAGACCCACGTCGGACCCTACATGGGCTTCTCCGGCACCAACGTCACCTACCAGACCGACACCACCGGCGGAAACTCCGGCTCGCCCATGATCTATGAGCCCACCGGCGAGTCCCTGGGCGTCCACGGCTACGGCGGATGCACCACCGCCAACCCCCCCACCGGCGCCAACTCCGGCCCCAGTATCAACACAAACAACTTCCAGAACATCATCAACAACCCGCAGGGAATGGCCGCCAACCGCCCCATCTCCCTCACCTTCCCCGGTGGCGGTGCGCCGGACACCGTGAATCCCGCCGGAGGCTCCTCCTTCCTCGCCTCGGTCAACACCAACGCTCCCGCGGTCCAGATCCTCTCCGTTCGCTCCTTCATTGACACCGGCTCCGGCTTTGTCCAGACCGCCCTCGCCAGCGCGGGCGGCACCAACTGGACCGTCAACATGCCCGCCGACGCGTGCGGCGACGCCACCAACTTCTACCTTGAGGCCACCGTCTCTGGCAACGTCGTGATGCGCTTCCCCACCGCCAGCAACTACCAGACCCTGGCCGCAGTTGCCACCACCACCGTCACCACCGAGGACTTCGAGCTGGGCAACTGGGTCGTCACCGGCACCGCCATCGCCGGCCAATGGGTCCGTGGCGTGCCCGTCGCACCCAGCAACGGCTCGGCCAACGGCGTCGCCTCGGGCGCCAACGCCTACGTCACCGGCAACACCGCCGCCGTCGATGTCGACGGCGGAACCACCATCGTCACCTCCCCCGCCTTCAACGTCCCCGCCGGCAGCGCCATGACCTTCGCCTACTGGCTCGGCACCGGCACCGGCGACTTCATCATGGGCCAGAACGACGGCTTCAAGGTCGAGGTCGCCACCGACGCGGCTGGCACCAACTGGTCCACCGTCTTCAACACGTTCATCCCCACCAACGCCTGGGTCAACCACACCGTCGGGCTGCCAGCCTCCGCCACGCTCCGCGTCCGCTTCACCGCCTCCGACGCCCAGGGTTCCACCAACGCCCCGCCCGATCAGGTCGTCGAGGCGGGCCTCGACAACGTCCGCATCGTGAGCGCCACCTGCTCCACCTCCTGCGCGCCCGACCTGACCACCGGCGCCATCCCGGGACAGCCCGGCTACGGCGTGCCCAACGGCCTCCTCAACACCGACGACTTCTTCTACTACCTCGCCCAGTATTCCGCCGGCAACGTCGCCGTCGCCGACCTCACCACCGGCGCCATCCCGGGACAGCCCGGCTACGGCGTGCCCAACGGCGTCGTCAACACCGACGACTTCTTCTTCTACCTCTCCCTCTTCTCCATCGGCTGCTGAGCCGGCCCGGCGAACGCGACGCGCAAGCCAGCGCCGAATCGTTCGACCACCTGAACGCTTCCAACCACACTGGGCGGGCCATCAAGGCCCGCCCAGTTTTCATTCCCGCACCCATCGGCACCAGGCGGGCAGCGCACAAGCCCCCGCACGGTCGCCCCGTTGTGAACACGCCCCCGTTGCCCATCTTGCCGGGCCTCGCGCACCCCGCCCCGTTCGCACGCACCTGGGGGCGGACGGTTTGCGCGCACGCGGGTTCTGGGATCCATGTGGGTGTGAGGCCCAATCGGCATCGCGGCAGGGTCGCTCGATAAACAAAGCGGCCCGGCGTCTGGGCCGGGCCGCATAAGTTCAACTCACCACCGACTCACTCCGCGAACTTCGCGTCCTTTGCGGACTTCGCGTTCAACGGATCAACCCAAGCGCCCGACTTACTGGCTTCCCGCCAGCACTTCCTTGGCCAGGTTGGCGGGCATCTGCTCGTAGGCGTGGAACTCCATGACGTTGCTGGCGCGGCCCTGGGACATGCCGCGCAGCGCGGTCGTGTACCCGAACATCTCCGACAGCGGGACGTGGGCCGTCACCAGCTTCACGACGCCACGGTCCTCGGTGTCCAGGATCATGCCGCGCCGGGACGCCATATCGCCCGTGACGTTGCCGATGTACTCATCGGGCACCGTGATCACGACCTTCATGATGGGCTCGAGCAGGATCGAGCCGGCCCGCGCCACCGCCTCGCGCAGCGCCAGGCGACCAGCCTGCTCGAACGCGACCTGGGACGAGTCGACCGCGTGGTACGAGCCGTCCACCAGCTCGACCCTGATGTTGATAAGCGGATAGCCCGCCGAGACGCCGCCGACCGCCGTCGTCCGCACGCCGTGCTCGACCGACGGGATGTACTCCTTGGGGATGGTTCCGCCCACGACCTTGTTGACGAAGGCGATCGAGTCGGCAAAGTCGACATCATCCTCCTCGGCCTGCTCCTTGGTATAGGGCATGAGGTTGATGGTGCAGTCGCCGAACTGGCCGCGTCCGCCCGTCTGCTTGACGAACTTGCCGCGCACCCACTCGACCTTCTTGGTGATGGCCTCGCGGTACGACACGCGGGGCTTGCCCACGTCGACCCCCACCTTCATGTCGCGGATGAGCTTGTTCTTGATGATCTCCAGGTGCAGCTCGCCCATGCCGGCGATGATGGTCTGGCCGGTTTCTTCGTCGTAGTGGCTGCGGAACGAGGGGTCCTCGCGCCGGATGGTCGCCAGCGCGTCGGAGAGTTTCCGCTTGTCCTCGGTGGTCTTGGGCTCGATCGACATCGAGATCACGGGCTCGGGGAAGAACATGCGTTCGAGCACGATGGGGTTGTCGGCGTCGCACAGGGTGTCGCCCGTGTACGAGTCCTTGATGCCCACCACCGCCACGATGTTGCCCGCGCCCACTTCCTCGAGCGGGATGCGCTCCTTGGCGTGCATCTCGAAGATGCGGCTGGCGTTCTCCTTCTTCCCGTTCACCGGGTTGAGCAGGCGCGTGCCCTTGGCCAGCCTGCCGGAGTAGATGCGGATGTACGTCAGGTCGCCGTGCTGGTCGCTGACGACCTTGAACACCAGGGCGCTGAACGGGTCGCTCTCGGAGTGCTGGCGCTGCTTCTTGTCGGCGAAGTCGCGCGGGTTGGTGCCCTCGACCGGGGGCTTCTCGGTGGGGTTGGGCAGGAAGTCGATGACGCCGTCCAGCAGCATCTGCACGCCGATGTTCCGCAGCGCCGCCCCGCAGAAGACCGGGTAGCAGGCCTGGCTGATCGTGCCCTTGCGGACCGCGGCCCTGATCTCGGCCTCGGTGATCTCGGCGCCCTCGAGGTAGCGACTCAGCAGGTTGTCCTCGAGCTCGACGGCCTTCTCGATCAGCTCGCTGCGCCACTTCTGGACCGACTCCTGCATGTCCTCGGGGATCGGCACCTCGGTGACGACCGCGCCAAGCTCATCGGCGTCGAACTGGTACGCCTTCATGGTGAGCAGGTCGATGATGCCGCGCAGGTCTTTGCCCTCGCCGATCGGGATCTGCACCGCGATCGCGTTGGCGCCCAGCCGCTTCTTGATCGTCATGAACGAGAAGTCGAACGACGCCCCGATCTTGTCCATCTTGTTGACGAAGCAGAGGCGCGGGACCTTGTAGCGGTCGGCCTGACGCCACACCGTCTCGGACTGGGCCTCCACGCCCTCCTTGCCGTCGAACACCGCCACCGCCCCGTCCAGGACGCGCAGCGATCGCTCGACCTCGATGGTGAAATCGACGTGCCCGGGCGTGTCAATCAGGTTGATCTTGTACATCTGCCCCTGGTGCTCCCAAGGGCAGGTGGTGGCGGCCGACTGGATCGTGATCCCGCGCTCCTGCTCCTCCTGCAGGAAGTCCATGGTCGCGGTGCCCTCGTGCACCTCGCCCATTTTGTAGTTCTTTCCGGTGTAGAACAGGATGCGCTCGGAGACGGTGGTCTTGCCCGCGTCGATGTGGGCGCAGATGCCGATGTTGCGAACCAAACGAAGGTCATGGGACATGGCTGCTCTCGATTCTTCCCGCGGCTCCGACGGCCCGGGGTCGGTCGCCTTGCTCGGCGCCGACCCGCCCGTCCTGACTTCTGAGTGAATCGACCGCCCCGTCGCGGATGCCGCTGCGAAACGGGAGGGTCAACCAATGCTTCATCTGCTCATTCGGCCAGTTGTTTGGCCGTCTATTCGGATGGACGGCTGGACCTGACTTACTGGCCCGCCCACCCAACACTCCGAGGTGCCTCAGCCCGGCGTCGGAGGCGGGGAGCCTCGCGCGGGAGCCTGGCGATTTGGCCACGTCACCAGTCGTCATCGTCGACGGCGGACTCGGTGTCGGAACGAGCGGACGAACCGTCCATGCGAAAACCCCCTGGGGATGCCCAACTCGTTATGCTGTCAAGACTTACGGCTTGGAACCGTCGGTGAAGGGTCAGAAACCCGAACCTTCACCCCTTCCAGGAGGACTGTTCAGGTCGCCGGAAGCCGCGCTCAACATCCACGCCGATGCGGAATTGGACTCTGAACGATACGCGAGGGCCGGGCCGAATCAAGACCCGAACGGGGTGCGGGGATGGCGTGGCTGCGGTTCCGCGCGGCGACGCTCCGACTCACCGTCCCAGCGGGCCCGCCGCGAGAGCCCGCATCTCCGCTCGCTCAGCGTCTGATAACCCCATCAGAGGGTCCAGGCGAGCCTTCCCGTCGTTCTCGATCGCTCGGACGGCCCAACGGGAGGCCTCGGCGGAGTCGCGGATCGAAGCGGCCAGGCGGGCGGCGCGGACGGGGTGGTAGACACCTCCGGGGTCGAGGGCCGCGGCCTTGGCATAGTTGGCCAGGGCGGCCCGGCGCATGGCGAGGGCCGACTGGGTTCGGCCCGCTTGGTCCTCCAGCGACGCTCGCAGGACCCACAGGGAAGCGAGGTGGTTCCAGCCGACGGCGGAGTCCACGCGGGCCGCGTCTGAGGCGGTGCGGTCGATGGCACGGGCGATGACCTGGCTGGCGGTGTCAAAGTCGAGTGTGGCGAGGTGGGACCCGGCCAATCGCTGCGAGGCACGGTCGGTGGCGCGCGCGGTCTGGATGCCGGAGTTGGACGGCGCACCGGCCAACGCGGCCTCGGCAGCCGACGCGTGGCGAGCCAGCAGGGCGTTGAGTTGGCGCTCGAACTCGGCGGGCGAGGCGGCGGGGGCGGTCGAGAGCATGTCGGCGACGGATTGGCGGACGCCCTGGTGGGTGATGCGGAGTTCGACGGCCAGGGCCGGGTCGGACTCGAGGACGCGGAGTTCATCGCGGACCCGGCCGACGACCGAGGCGTGGGTCCAGGCGTCGTGCAGGGCGGCTTGCCAGGCGAGGATTCGCCAAGGGGCGAGAGCCAGGGTGATGAGGGAGGCGAGGATGAGGACTGAGAGTACGAGGCGGGGTGCGCGCGTGGGTCGCGTCGTCGTGAGTGAGGGCGGGTTGTCGGAAGCAGAGGAGAGATGCCGCGTACTTGCGCACTCGGCTGTGCTTTGAGCCCCCACTACACCCAGGAGAGCGAAGAACCAGGTCTGGGCGCCGATCCAACCCGGGGTCATCTCGATGCCCGAGTGCAAGAGGAGAACGGCGGCGGCGGCGAACGCGCCGGCGGCCAAGGCGCGCGGGCTGCGGCGTGCGACGCCCAGGATTCCCAGCGAGATCGCGATCCACAGTGCCAGGCCGACCAGACGCAACCCGGCGGTCTCGGGCGTTGAGAGCGAGCGTTCGAGGTAGGTCGCGGGGACGGTGATCAGGATGGCGAGCAGGGCGAGGAGTTTGGCGTCATCTGAGGCTCGGAGCGACAAGGTGGCCCCGTCCGAGTCGCGGGGCGGCTTGGACACAAAAGTTGAAGCGGCATCGGCCTGCCCGAGGGCGGCTCGCCACCAGAGGGCTGCGGCGGCGGCGACGAGAAACACGATCGCGGCGTAGGCGGCGACGCCCGGAAGTGCGCCATACGCGCTCAGTAGATCGAGCGGGAAGCAGTGCGGGCTGGTGACGTCCTCGACGGCGAGCGGGGGCTTGGCGAGCAGATACGCGTCGCGGAAGCCGGCTGGCCCCACACCGACGAGCGGGTGGTCGGCGATGATGCGGGCCGCGCCTTGCATGTAGAACCAGCGGAAGAGGAGGCTGAGTTCGGCGATTCGCTCACCGATCAGGCCGCGAGCGACGACGGCGAGGATGGGCAAGGCCGCGAGGGCGATGGCGGTGAAGGCGGCCAGGCGCCGGAGGTGCCCGAGCCGCGGCGCGAGGGACCAGATGAGGGCGAAGACCCCCGCGCCGCCGGCCGCGGCGGCCATGCCACCCTTCGAGCGGCACAGGTAGAGAGCGATCGCCCCAACGACGACGCCGATCGCGAGGGCGACCAGTGATCGTGGCCCAAGCCGCTCGCCAGCGGCGGGGAGACGCAAGCCGCGAGCGCCGCGGCTGCCCCACCACTCCCGCCCCGCGACGGCGAGCATGGCGACCAGCCCGACGGTCGAGCCGGCGACGACGGTGGCGTAGATGTTGCTGAGGCCGAACCAGCCCGTGGCCTCGCCCTGGCTGAGCCGGCGCTCATATCCGCGGGCTTGGGCGGAACCCGGCTCCCACCCCTGGGCGCGGAGGAATGACTCGCGGTCGCGCTCGTACCACGCGACGGTGTCTGGGTGCTCGACCAAGACCTGCACGACGCCCTTGGCCGCGAGCATGCCGACGATGCCCAGAAGGAGCGCGATGGCGAGCGTGCGGCGTCTGGCGTCGTCGCACAGGTGGGCGAGCGCGGCGACGGACCACAGCACGGAGACCCAGGCGAAGGCGAGGCGGGAGGATTCAAGCGGGCTGCCCGGCAGGTTCCAGACCATCGCGCCAAGGACGCCCAGACCGAGAACGCCCAGCAGCAAGCGGCGTGAGCGACCGCCGGCGCTGAAGTACGCCGCGAGGCCCGCGGTGGAGATGAGGATGGCGGCCACATCAAGCCATAGCGCGAACGCGGGGGTTACGCCCGTGGTGTTCGAGTAACTCTCGAACGGGTCGGTGTTCCACCAAGGGAAGGGCTCAAAGGCGACAAGGGCGCGGAAGCAAGCGATGGCGGCCAGGACCAGCGCGCAGAGCGTCTGGAGCGATCCTGTGCGTGCGGGCGCGGGGGTGGTCATGTGCCGGACCCGTGGGCGTCGTCCGCGCCCGACCGGCTCGCGCCGGATCGGCCGGTGCCGGGCTCCCCTGCCTCGCCGCCGGTGGCGTCACCCACCACGCCCGGATCGCGGGTCTTGGTCTCGTGGAAGCCGAGGCGCGCCCCGGCGTATCGCTCGGGTGAGATGCGCAGGTCGGGCTCGACGCCCTGTCTGTGCTGGGCGTGCAGGTGCTTGAGGAAGGGCACACACCAGCCGCAGCCGGTGCCGGCCGAGAGGCACTCGGAGATGAGGGAAGCCACCGGCGGGTTCTCGCGGTTCAGGTACGCGCGGACCTTCCGCAGCGAGACGTGGAAACAGAGACAGACATGGTCGTCGGGGTCCATCGGCAGGTGAGCGTACGCGGGCGCGGCGGGCCGGAGCGCCTTGCGGCAAGGGCAAGCCGCCCAGTTGCGGGGCGGCAGGCCGCGTGAGGACGCGGACTCCGTGAATCTCGAGGCTGGTGACGGGTGGTTGCGGCTCCGCATCCGGCGGCGAAGATGCTGAGGTCGTCGTAGGAGGCGTCGTTGTTGAGCCTGGCGTTGGGCGTGGCGTAGCCGGACGTGCCGGGGACGGCCGTGGCGTCGTGCCGGCCGGCGCGCCCCGTGCGCCAAGGTTAGATCGTGCGGGGCCTCGCGCACCCCGCCTGGTTCGCCTTGGAGCCATCCCGTGCGGTTGGCGGCTTCCGGAAGCACGACCTTGGGCGCGGATCGGTTTCCGCGTCCGAGCGGGCACCGGAGGAGCCGATTGCCTCGCGTGCTCACGCACGCGGCTCTGTCAGGGCGGGCCGGGGGCGCGAAGTCGATCGGTCATGTCGCGCATCATGTTTGAGATTCGGGCCCGCTGGTGTGCGCTGGCGTGGGAGCCGATGCCCCGATCGAGCACCAGAAACATCGTGCCAGCGGCCTGGGTCGAGACGCCTCCCGACTTGATGAACTCGGCGTCACGCTGGGCCTGCCCGCGGGCCTCGGCCAGACGCTCTTCGTCGGTCTGCTCGCTCGTCTGGCCGGCGACGGCCTCGCCCATCTTCATCAGGCTGAGCACCGCCTGGTCGAGGTACTCGCCCCGCTCCTCGGGCGGGACGCTCGAGTAGCCCGCGGCGTGGACGTCGGCGGTATCGACCATCAGACGGGAGACGTTCTCTTCGAGTTGCTCTCGGGCCTGGCCATAGATGCCGGCGGCAAAGGCGGCGAGCAGGCCGCTCTCGCTCCCGTTCATGTCGCTGATGCGCTGGACCAGTTCGCCGATCAGCCGCTGGCGCTGGTCGACGGGGAGTTTGTTGAAATCGTCGGTGAGGAGCGTGTAATCGAAGATCAGGTCGATGCGGGCGGTCCGGTAATCAGGAGGGGGCTGGAAACGGATCGCCAGCCATGTGCCCACACCGCCGCCGATAAGTAGCAGAGCGAGGCTCGGCAAGGCGATCAGGCGGCGGCGGGGGTTGGTCCAGAGGGATCCGACGAAGCTCCGGACGCGGGAGTCGAGCGAGTCCAGGCGATCGCGCAACGAGCGGCGGGGCTTGCGGCCCGTGCCAATCGCTTCGACGCCGCCGAGATCATCCAGCAAAGATGGAAGTTGATTGTCCGGCATAACCCTCCCCGATAGCGGTCTGCGAGCGGAACCCGACAAGGCAAGTCTATCGGCGGTTCGGCGGGAGTGAAACCCCAGATTCGGGTATGGGGCGGGCGGGGCGGGGTTGCAGGAGAATCAGGACAGGGCGGAGTCGGAGCCGATACGCTTGGCCGGTACGCCGCCAAGGGTTGCCCGAGCATGGCTCCGCAGAGCCGGAACCATGCCACCGCCACCCGCCCAACCGCCCGTCGCGTCGCAGGAGCCGACATGCCTAGCCTTGGACTTCTGACCCTCGCCAGCGGGGAGGTGCCGGCCGTCACGCTGGATTTTCTGCTGGTGTTCGCGACCGCGACGGTGGTGACGCTCACGCTGCGACGCCTGAAGGTGGCGACGATCCCGGCGTACCTGGTGGCGGGGGTGATCGTGGGCCCGGCGCTGGGGCTGGTCGACACCACGAACGTCGAGGGAATCGCGTCGCTGGCGATCATCCTGCTGATGTTCGGCATCGGCCTGCACATGGACCTGAAGGAACTGACCGGCGCGCTGCTGCCGATCTTCGCGTTGGGAGCGCTGGCCACGCTGCTGGTCACGCTGATGCTGTGGCCCGCGGGGATGGCATTCGGGCTGTCGCCCCCGGCCGCGCTGGCGATCGCGATGGCGCTCTCGATGTCATCGACGGCGGCGGTGTTGCGAACGCTCCAGCAGCGACGGGAACTCAAGAGTTTCCAGGGTCGCCTGTGCTTCGGCACGCTGATCATCCAGGACCTTATCGCCATCGCGTTTTTGTCGCTGATCCCGACGCTGGGGTCGTGGTCGCGGTCGCTGCACTCCGACGCGACGGCCGTCACCGGGCATGGGGCCGAGCACATGGACGGGATGCAGTTGCTGATGCAAGGTCTGGTCACGATCGGCGGGGTTGTGGTGATGATCGCGGCCGGGCGGCTGTTCCTGCCCAAGCTGCTGACGCTGGCGGCCAAGGACTCGACGCCCGACGTGCTGCTGGTGGTGGCGGGCGCGGTGGCGCTGGGGGCCGCGGTGCTGACGGGGCTGCTCGGGTTGAGCCCGGAGCTGGGTGCGTTCCTGGCGGGGTTCCTGCTGGCGAGCACGCCGTTCAAGCACCAGGTCTCCGGGCAGCTGGCCCCGATGCGCGACCTGTTCATGGCGATCTTCTTCGTGGCGGTGGGGCTGAGCCTGCCGCTGGGCGAGGTGGCGTCCTTGTGGTGGGTCGTGCTTCTGGCGGTCATCGCGTGCATTGCGATCAAGACGGTTGGGAACGCGGTGACGCTGTGGCTCGGCGGGCTCTCGGCGCCGGTGGCGGTGGGCGTCGGGCTCACGCTGTCGCAGGCGGGGGAGTTTTCGCTGGTGATCCTGCAGTTCGCGGCCAGCGACGAGATCCATGCGATCGACGCGAGGGCGTCGGCCGGGGCGACGGGTGTCGTGGCGTTCACGCTGATGCTGACGCCCGGGCTTATGTCCTTGGGTCGGAAGCTAGCACCGATGTGTGCGCGGATTCCGTCGTGCAGTTTCATCCCGCTGGCCGCGCTGAAGATGGGGGCGGGAGGGGAGGGTGGGCATGGCGGACATGGGGAGCACGGGTCGGGCGTGGGCGACTCGCACGGGGCGGAAGTCGGGCCGGACGGCCTGCCGCGCAAGACCGAGCGTGTGATCATCGCGGGCTATGGGCCGGTGGGTCGCGCGGTGGCGCAGCGGCTGGACCTGCTGGGGGCCGAGACGACGATCATCGAGCTGAACCCCTCGACGGTGAAGAAGCAGGGCGGGCTGGGGCGGCGGATCGTGTATGGAGACGTGAGCAACCCCGAGGTGCTGGAGTCGGCGGGGGTTCACGAGGCCGACGCGTTCATCGTGACGATTCCGGATGACGAGGCGACCATGCGGTCGGTGCGTGCGGTGCGCGACATGTCCAAGACGATCTTCATCGCGGCCCGAGCGTCTTTCCTGAGCAAGGGGTTGCTGGCCAGGCAGCTGGGCGCGGATCACGTGACGATCGAGGAGATCGCGACGGCCGAGACGATGGCCGAGCAGGTGCATCGGGAGTTCATCAAGAGGCATGGGCAGGCGGCGAAGGGCGGGTCGGAGAACCCGACCGGCGCGACGTGAGCGATCGGCGGATCGGCACCGAGTAAGCCGCAAAGCCAGCCGGCTCGGTGGCACGCCGATCAGCGGGCCATTGCGACGAGGCTGTCGATGATCTCTCGGTGATTGGCGCACCGGGGGCACTTGTGCTGCCCGCCGAGTTTGCCGCGGGAGTCGAGCCAGCGGTGGCACGCGCCCATGGGCAGCGGGGTGAGGACCGGCGGGGCCATGCCCAGCCCGTCGGTGCGTTTGGTCGCGTAGTCGACGTTCTGCGTCGAGAGGGACCGATCCAGCGCGGCCGCAAACGCGGCGGCGCGGGCGGGGTCGAGCAGGTCGGGCGATTCGACCGCGACCTCGAGCGCGCCGCGGCGTCCGGTTGCCGTGTCCGGGTAGATGGGGGCGGCGGTGAACTCCCCCACGGTCGCGCCGGTGGCGCGGGCCGCGTCTTCAACGGCCCTTTCGATGTGCTCGACGATCAGGTTCTCGCCGAAGGCGTTGATGAAGAGGCGATGGCGACCGACGATGCGCAGTCGGCACGGGCCGTCGCCGCCGCGGCCCTGCGCATCGGCAGGGATCGTGTCGAACACGACGACGTCGCCGATGATGTAGCGGTACAGGCCGGCGCAGGTGGTCATGCACACGACGTAGCGCTGGCCCTTCTCGACGTGATCGACGGTGAAGGCGGGCGGGTTGTCCTTGGTGATGTCTTCGAGCGGGATGAACTCGTAGAAGTTGCCGATATCGCAGCAGAGGCGCAGGGCGGGGTCGCCCCGGGTGTCCTGCATCGCGATGAAGCCCTCGCTGGCGGGGTAGAGCTCGTGGCGGATGGGGATGTCGGCGGTCGGGTCGCCGCCGAAGACCGACGCGATGCGGGGGCGGAAGGGGTCGTAGCGGACGCCGCCGTGGACGAAGACGGAGAGGTTGGGCCAGATGTCGCGGAGGCACGTTGTGGGGCGCCCCCGCTCGCGCGCGAGCTCAATCACACGCTGGAACAGCACGAGCGCCCACGACGGCATCCCGCTGACCATGCGCACGTCCTCGTCGAGGCACCGACGGGCCATCTTCTCGACTTTGGTGGGCCAGTGGCTCTCCAGCGCGATCTCGGGGCCTGGCAGATAGACCTGGCTGATCGGCCAGCGAATGAGCGACACGGCCAGGCCCGACAGGTCGCCGGTGCGCACGCCGTGCTCGTTCTGGGCGATGTCGCTGGACCCCCCCAGGAAGAGGCACTTGCCCACGAGCAGGTGGGCCAGGTCGACACCGAAGCGTTCGAGGTTGGCGAAGATGTCGAGGCTGGCCTTGTAGTTGGAGCGGAGCATCTCGCGCGAAACGGGGATGAACTTGTCGCCGGCGGTGGTGCCGCTGGTCTGGCAGAAGTCGCGGACCAGTCCGGGCCAGAGGACGTTCTGCTCGCCGTTCTCGCGCATGCGGGCGAGGCGGTCCTTGAAGGCGTACCAGTCGGCGGCGGGGAGCCGGGAGCGGAATGCGGCGACGATCTGGTCGTCGGGCAGGCGGGAGAGGCGGGCGAAGTCGTGCTGGCGGCCGATCTCGGTCTGCGCAGCGGTGTGGAGGGTGTCGCGGAGTTGCGCGATCTGAATGCGGGCGGTGTTCAGGCGCCAGTAGTCGGAATCGGAAAGCCGCTCGGCCCGCCGCGCGACGCGGGCGTGCAGGGCGGCGCCGACGAGGCTGGTCCAGCGCCAGGAGGGTCGCGAGGGCGCGAGGGTGGGCATGGCAGAGGGTATGAAGGGTGGTGGAGCCCCGTGCGAACGCGACGCGCAAGCGCGCGCGGACCCCCTCAAAGCGGCGCGTGACTAGGGTTGCGTGCCGCTTGGGCCGCGACTGGACGGTGCCAGATTGCTCGCGCAGTGGGCTCTGGTGGCGCAGGGATTCACTTCCCCGAGGGCTGCTCGGCACCCATCCGCCTGAACTCGGCCTGCATGCCGTCGCGGACCATCGTGCGGATCGAGCGGGCCTGGGAGGGATCGACGCCGGCCCGCTCCATGTCCACGCCCATGGAGGTGACCCAGTGGGTGGCGACCGCGCGGTAGCCCATGTCTTCGACAAGAGCCGTCTCAATGCCGGCCAGGTGGGCCGCGCCGTAGAAGACGCCGATCGAGCCAACGTCATCGCCGGGGTCGTCGGTCAGTTCGTGCAGGCGGTCGATCACATGGTCGTTGCGGGAGTGCAGCAGCACGTCCATGAGGTCGCCCATGGGCCCTGGCAACGAGTCCATCATGCTTTCGGCCTGGCCAAGCACGTCGATCAGGACGAGTTTGACGATCTCGCGCATGGTGGGGCTGGAGCCGAGCATGCCAAGCAGCGGGCCCTGGATCGCGCTCATAAGGCCGCCGCCGGCCATCATCGCCAGGAAGTTGTCGCCCTCGCCGCCCAGGCCCGCGTCGTCGAGCAGGGTCTGCAGTTCGTCCATGGTCACGTCGCAGTTGAGCCAGTGGTCCTGGGAGTAGTCCATCGCGTCGAGCTGGAACTTCACGCCCAGGGTCCGGGCCAGGACGCGCTGGATGCCGCCGTCACCGGCCATGGAATCGGGGCCGGCCCCGACTTGGACCGCGAGATCCTCGGGGCCGAGCTCGAGGTCGCCGACGGTGAGACTGAACGTCGCGGGTCTTGCGCGAGAGGCGCCGACGACGTCGTACTCGAAGCGGGGCTCATCGCCGTCGTAGGCGACGGGGCGGAGCATCTCGGCGGTGCCGGGCTCCATCGCCGCGAAGAGCGCGTCGAAATCCGCGGGGTACGAACCGATCCGCGACTTGTGGCCGACGATCGCCGCCCCGATCAGGCGTGCCCGCCGAAGGTCACGGGCCTCCCGCTCATCGCGGTCGAGCTTGGGGAGGGGGGGGTTCGGGTCGCCAATGCCGACGCCCTCGAAGAGCACCACGTCCTGGGCGTCGAGCAGGTACTGCAATCGGCGGTAGAAGACCGAATCGCCGATGTGGGCGGCCCCGACCAGGATGATCCGCGGGCCGGTCCCGTCGATGGGCTCGAAGGCGCGGGCGGCCACGTCGAGTTCGACCTGGTTGCCGTCGTCGGACTCGCGGACGCGGAGGTAGGACTCGGGCTGGGCCAGGGCTGGGGCGGAGAGTCCCAGAACGGCAGCGGTGGCGGTGGCGATGCGGCGAAGGGTGTTCACGTCAGGTTCCTTGGGATTCGGCCCGGGGGTCTGCCGCCTCCATGTGTCAATCGTATGGGTGAGGGGCCAAGGGGCTGCGGAGCCTGGGCTCAACCGAACCGTCCGCGCCAGCGGTCGGCCACCATCCGTACCCCCGTCGGGTGATTCACGCCCTCGGCGTCCGCGGGGTGGCCGACGGCGCGGGCAGGCGGACTTCTTGGATGGGCCAGGTGCCCTCGTACCCGGGACTTCGTCGCAAGGCCTCCTCAGTCGCGGCGTCCGGGGCGATGCGCGGGTTCGACAGGCGCGAGGCGGTCCGCGACGATCTCAATCGGATGCTTGGCGTTCCGGGCCGTCCCGTCCTTGATCTGATGGCGACAGGAGGTGCCGGGGGCCGCAATCGGACTGGTGGCTTGAGCGGCACGAACGGCGGGGAGGAGCGCGAGTTCGCCGATCTTCATGGAGAGGTCGTAGCGGTGCTCGGCATACCCGAACGAGCCCGCCATGCCGCAGCAGCCGGAGTCGAGAACGTGGACTGGCGTGCCCGACAGACGCCGGAGGAGGCCGGCGCTGGTCTGCGCGCCCCAGAGAGCCTTCTGGTGGCAGTGGGCGTGGAGGATGATGGGGTCGGCGGCACCCAGTTGCGGCGACGCGGGCGTAAACGCCGGGCGCCGGGGGTGGAGATCCCACCGCGTGTGGATGAAGTCCTCGGCGAGCCAGGACTTGGCGGCCAGAGCCTGTCGGACTTCGAGCGGCGTGCGGACCTTGAGGAGGAGCCAGTCGTCCTTGATGGCCGAGAGGCACGAGGGCTCGAGGAAAAGGATGGCACGGACACGGGCGTCGTTGATGAACGGGCGGAGGTCGAGGCAGGCCTGGTCTATGTCACCCGCGGCGCGGTCGAGCAGCCCGAGAGAGATGGCCGGGCGCGAGCAGCAGGCGTGCCGCGGCAGCAGCACGCGGTAGCCGCAGGCTTCGAGCACACGACGCGCGGCCCGCCCGGTCCCGGGCTCGTTGTAGAGCGCGAAGCAGTCGCCGAACAGCGCGACACACGGGCGGTCGTCGCCGCTCGCGGGGGCGAAGCGATCGGCGGGCGCGAAGTCGCGCTCGAGCGATCGCGAGAACGCGGGTAGGGATCGCTGGGGATGGATGCCAAGCACGCGCTCGATCACACGGCGTACAGGCGGCAGCGCGCTCACGGCGTTGGCGAGGCGCGGCGTGAGCGAGCCGAGCCTGTTCAGGGTTCGGATCGACGCCATGATCCGGGCGGCCAGCGGCGGGCCGCCCTGGGAGCGGTATCGCTGCGCGGTGAACTCGGCCTTGAGCCGCGCGATGTCCACGTTGCTGGGGCACTCGGTTTTGCAGGCTTTGCAGGACAGGCAGAGGTCGAGCGTCTTGATGGTCTGAGCGTCGGACCACGCGGGGGTGGGGGTGGGGGTGGCATGGTTCCCGTTCCCGGGAGCCATCCTCGAAGCATCGTGCGCGTCCGATCCGCCCGCACTCGCTCCGCGCGCTTCGGCTGTCTTGCCCAACTGCCCTGTGATCGCCAGCCGCAGCGCGTTGCCTCGCCCGCGTGTGCTGTGGCGCTCATCGAGCGTCGCCATGTACGACGGGCACATGGTCCCGCCCTGCTTCTTGCGGCAGACGCCCGCGCCGTTGCACATTTCCACGGCGCCGTCGAAGCCGTGCTGGTCGTGGTAATCGAAGTAGGTGTCCACGTCGGGAACGCGGATGTCGGCGGCGCCGGGCTTGACTCGCAGATGCTCGGTGATCTGGTAGGCCGGCTCTCCGAGCCGGCTTGCATGGTGGGCCGGCCCTCCGAGCCGGGCTTCTCCTTCCTCTGCATTGCTCGCCCTCACGGCGAGTTGCCGGAGTGAGAAGGTGCTTGAAGCGGGCCGGGCAAGATCGCCATGGACCGGCGAGTCCCCGACACTCGAGACTTGAAGCGGGTGTAGGGACCGGCTCGGAGAGCCGGCCCACCTCATGGCCCAAGAGCGTGCCCACCGGCACGATGTTCCCCGGATTGAGCAGCCCGCGCGGATCGAAGACCCGCTTGACCTCCGCGAACGCCCCCATCAGCTCGCGCCCGAAGAACTCTTCGAGCAAAGGCCCGCGGGCACGCCCATCGCCGTGCTCCCCTGACATCACGCCGCCCATGTCACGGGCCAGCCTCGCGGTTTCGACCGCGATCGCTCGCAAGCGCTCGCGATCATCCTGGGCGTGAATGTCGAGCATCGGTCGGACATGCAGAACGCCCACGCTGGCGTGGGCCCAGTACGCGGCCCGCGTGCCGTGGCGGGTCACGATCTCGCGCAGGCGACGGACGAACTCGCCCAGTCGCTCGACCGGGATCGCGTTGTCCTCGATGAAGGTGATGGGCTTGCGTGTGCCCGGCATGCCGTGGAGGAGCGGCTCGCCGGCCTTGCGGAGCTTCCAGGCGTCGAGCATGGAGGCGGCGTCGGTGTAGGTGTTGACGCGGGCGGGGCCGAAGCGGCTGCGGAGGAGGGCGAAACGGTCGGCCAGGAACTCCGATGGCGTGGGCCGGGCTGGCAAGCCCGACGCCCCTTGATCGGCGCCCGCGTCGCCATGGGCAAAGTACTCGACATACAGCACGGCCTTGGGAAGCCTGCCGCCCGCGCGTGGCATCAGTTCGACGTATCGCCGGTATTCCGCGTTGGCCGCCGCCAGATCGAGCACCACGTCGTCGAGCAGTTCAACGGCCGACGGCCCGGTGGCCAGGATCGGCAGCACCGCCTCGATCGCCTCATCGACACTCGCAAACGCGATCGTCGCCAGACCCTTGGCTTTCGGGAGCGGATGGAGCAGGAGATCGGCCTTGAGCGTGACGGCCAGCGTGCCCTCGCTGCCCGCGAGCAGGTGGGCGAGATTGACGTTCGCGCTCGGATCGCCGCCGTCGGTCCGCGCGCCCTCGTCGAGCGCCTTGAGCACCATGTCCAGCCCGTACCCCGCGTTACGCCGAACGGTCTTCGGGAATCGCTCGCGGATGAGCCGCTCGTGACGCTTGACGACATCAACAACCCGCTCGGTCAGTTCCCGCGCGACCGGATCGCGCGTCGATGCGCCGCGCTCCAGCCGCGTGCGCAGCCCCGTGGCGAGCATGACATCCACGCCGATCAGGCTCTCGCTCGTCCGCCCGTAGAGGATCGACCGCCCGCCCGCGGCGTTGTTGCCGATCGCCCCGCCGATGTTGCAGTGCTTGCTGGTGGCCGGGTCGGGCGCGAAGAACAGGCCGGTCGAAGCGAGCAACGCGTTTAACTCGTCGATCGTGACCCCCGGCTCGACCCGGCACCGCCGATTCGAGGCATCGACCTCCAGCACCGCGCGGCACGATACGCTCAGGTCCAGCACAATCGCCCGGTTGGTGCATTGCCCGGCCAGACTGGTGCCGCCTCCCCGCGGCAGGATGGGCAGCATCCGGTCGACGCAGAACCGCACAACCGTGACGGCGTCCTCGATCGAGGCCGGGATCACCACGCCCAGCGGCTCAACCTGGTAGAGCGAGGCGTCGGTCGCGTAGAGCATCCGGTCGTGCAGGCCGAAGCGGACCTCACCGGCGATCAAGTTCGCAAGGTCGCGCGCGATCGTGTCGCGGTCGAAGACGGGAGCGGCGGTCGCGGTCGGCATCAGGGCATTGTTGGCCCGCGATGCATCGCGCACGCGCCCCGGGTTTCCGTACACTCCCCCCATGCCCGACCCGCGCACGCGACTGCCGGACTCCCGCGTCTCTCCCCGCTTCGCCGGGATCAGCACCTTTGGCCGTTACCCGCGCCTCGAAGACCTTTCGAAGTCCGACGCGAACTCCTGGCCGCCCGACTGGCTCATCTACGGCGTGCCCTTCGACTCGGGCGTCACCTATCGCCCCGGCGCCCGCTTCGGCCCGCGTGCCATCCGCGACGCCTCGCAGTACCTCAAGCGATATTCGCTTGAGCACAAGGTTGATGTCTGCCAGACCCTCTCCCTCGCCGACGCCGGCGACGCCCCGGTCCGCCCCTACGACTGCAAGGACAACACCGACGCGGTGGCCGACTGGGCGACGGCCCTTCCCGATTCGAAGCGCACTCGCCTCCTGGCCTTGGGCGGCGACCACTCGACCGCGCTGGCGAACCTCCGCGCCACGTTCCGCCGAGCAGGCTCGCCCAAGGGCGGCCTCGCCCTCATCCACTTCGACAGCCACCTTGACACCGTGGACGCCGTCTGGGGCGAGAAGTATGGTCACGCGTCGCCGTTCATCCGGGCCATCGAGGAGGGGTTGGTCAATCCGCGCAACATGCTCTCCATCGGCATCAAGGGGCCGCTCAACACCGCCGACGATCTGGCCTTCGCCGCCAGGCACGGCGTCACGATCGTGACGTACGAGGACTGGCGCTGGCGTCAGGGCGCAGCCGCCATTGCTCAAACCGTCGCTCGCCTGAAGGGCACACCCTGCTACGTCACCTTTGACATCGACTGCATCGACCCGGGCTACGCCCCCGGAACCGGCACCCCATGCCCCGGCGGATTCACATCAGCGGAAGCCTTCCACCTCCTCCGCTCGCTGGGCGGGCTCGACATCCTTGGGGCCGACGTGGTCGAGGTGCTTCCCGACCGCGACCCCGCGGGGATCACCTCATTCCTTGCGGTCCACATCGCGTTCGAGATCCTGTGCCTGGATGCGATGCGGCGAGGATGACGCCAGTGGTGAGCAGCCGGGGGCGTGCGGACAGTGCTGAGAAGCCAAGAGTCAGCAGTGAGGGGTAAGGCGCCTCCGCCCCCGCAGTTTGTGCGACAACCTCACAAGATCAACCGGTGCGGAGAACTGCGGGTGCCCGGTCGGAGGCCCGCCACCCCTCCTCACTCGCTCAGCCCGCAACGCTGCTTGGAACACTTGACCTCGCCGCCAAGCCCGCTATCTTTCGCCATGCCCCTTTCCGGCCAGCACCATCACGCCCATCATCACGCCTCGCGCGTGGCCGGGTGATGGTGCGCTGCGGAGAGTCCGAAGCGACGACATCAACGCCGGCCCCGAGCCGGCGTTGGACGCTTTTGGGCGACCAACCCGGATCCGGGCCGGCATGGGAGAGACCATGCCGACCAGCGCATCACGGCCTTCGACTGACCAAACCGATCCCGCCGCAGGGCTGAACCCGCCCGACATCGCGCGTCGCGTGGTCGCGGCTCTGAGCGGCCACGCTCCGGCGACAACCTCGAGCACCGGCGTTCCCGCGCCCTCCGCGTGGCCGCCCAGAGCCGCAGCCACGCCACCCGAGAGCACGCTTCGCCTCGCCCTGCCCAAGGGACGGATGCAGGAGGGCGTGTTCTCGCTCATGTCCGCTGCGGGCATCGACGTGCGCCTGGGCGCCCGCGGCTATCGCCCGCACCTCTCGCTCGAAGGCCTGGACGCCAAACTCCTCAAGCCGCAGAACGTGGTCGAGATGCTGGCCGCCGGCTCGCGCGACGCCGGGTTCGCGGGAGCCGACTGGGTCCGGGAACTCGGGGTCGACCTGGTCGAAGTTCTGGACACCGGGCTGGATTCGGTCCGCCTCGTCGCCGCGGCTCCGAGTTCGATCCTTGAAGACGGCCGACTCCCCGCCCGCCCATTGGTCATCGCGTCAGAGTACGAGGCGATCACGCGAGCCTGGATCTCCAAGCGCGGCCTGGACGCCACGTTCGTCCGGTCGTATGGCGCAACCGAGGTCTTCCCGCCCGAAGACGCCGACTGCATCGTGGACATCGCCGCCAGCGGCGACACGCTCCGCGCCCAGAACCTGGTCGTCTTCGACCACTTGATGGACTCCTCCACGCGCCTGTACGCCAGCCGGGCGGCGTGGGAGAATACGGCGAGGCGCGCGGGTGTCGAGCGGCTGGCCCTGCTGCTGCGGTCGGTGCTCGAGGCCCGCCAGCGCGTGATGTTGGAGGTGAACGTGGGGGCCGACGCCCTGGAGTACGTCATCGCCGCGCTGCCCTGCATGCGTGAGCCGACGATCTCGCCGCTGCACGCTGGCGCGGGCTTCGCCGTCAAAGCCGCGGTGCCGCGGGCGGGCCTGCCACTGCTGATCCCGGAGCTCAAGTCTCGCGGCGGGACGGACATCGTGGTCACCCAACTCTCGCAGATCATCCCATGAGCAAGAAGCCAGTACCGAACGCGGATCGCCCAACCAACAAGGCCAGCGGCACGGAACGCCGTCCGATTGCGGCTCCCAGCGCGCGGGCCGCGCCCGTCCCGACCCCACGGGCCGCCAGCGCGTCGCGCTACGCCCCGCATCCGCCGCCGTTCCCGATCGACTTGCACCTGGACGCCAACGAGGGTGTCGCGCCCGCGATCAACCTGGCCGCCATCGTCGCATCGCTGGGACAGGGTGTGCGGCGGTATCCCACGGCCGCCTCGCTCCAAGCCGCGCTGGGCGACCGCCTGGGCGTCAACCCGACTCGCGTCATGGTGACCGCCGGCGGCGATGAGGTGATCGACCGCGCCTGCCGCGCGTATCTGGAGCCGGGCCGCGAACTCATCCTGCCCGTGCCAACCTTCGAGATGATCCCGCGCTACGCGGCCCTCGCGGGCGCGACCGTGCGCCTCGTGCCCTGGGCGGCGGGCGCGTTCCCGATTGACGCCGTGCTCTCGCAGGTCACCCAAAGCACCGCGATGATCGCGGTGGTCTCGCCCAACAACCCAACCGGCGCGATCGCGAGCGCGGCCGATCTCCGCCGCCTCTCCGCCGCCGCCCCGCACGCCTTGCTGCTTGTCGATCTGGCGTACACCGAGTTTGCCGACCACGACCTGACCCCCGACGCCCTCGCACTTCCCAACGCACTCGTGATTCGCACATTCTCCAAGGCGTTCGGCCTCGCGGGGCTTCGGGTCGGATACGCGATCGGCCACGAGCCGATCATCAACACGCTCCGGGCCGTGGCCGGGCCGTTCCCGGTGTCGTCGGTGAGCCTGGCGATCGCGGGGGCAGCGCTGGCGTCGGCTCCAACGTGGATGCCGGGCGTTGTGGCGCGCGTGCGCGAGGAGCGACGCGAACTCGCCCTGGCGATCGGAACCATCGGCGGACGAGCCGGTGATTCGCAGGGCAACTTTGTCCTGGCCGAGTTCGACGGCGTCGACACCGGGGCCATCTGGCGCGCCCTGGCCTCTCGCGGCATCGCGGTGCGTCGCGTCAACATGCCGCGTCCGGGCGAACCGTCGGCACCCACGCCGCAACCCAACGCCCTCCGCATCACCTGTCCCGCCAGTCGCGCCGCAATGGACCGCCTCCTCCCGGCCCTGCGCGACTCGGTCAAGGAGGCACAGCCCGCATGACCCCGCGAACCGCCGTCATCACCCGCGCCACAACCGAAACCCGAATCGACATCTCGCTCGACCTCGACGGCACGGGCCAGGCCGATATCCGCACCGGAATCGGATTCCTCGACCATCTGCTCTCCGCGCTCACCCGCCACGCCCGTTTCGATCTGCGGCTCGAGTGCGCCGGCGACCTGCACATCGACGACCACCACACCGCAGAGGACTGCGCTCTCGGCTTGGGGGCCGCCATCGACCAGGCATTGGGCGAGCGACGCGGCTTCGCCCGCTTCGGCCACGCGTACGCGCCGCTCGATGAATCCCTCGCCAGGGGCGTCGTCGATCTCTCCGGAAGGCCTTGCGCGGTGGTTGAACTGCAACTGACCCGCGACGCGATCGGCGGGCTCGCGTGCGAGAACGTCGGCCACGTCATCACGTCGCTCGCCACCGCGATGCGGGCCGCCGTGCACGTGCACGTTCTGCACGGGTCCAACGACCACCACAAGGCCGAGGCGGCGTTCAAGGCCCTGGCCCTCGCGCTCCGAGCCGCCGTCGCGCGAACCGAATCGGACGACGTACCCAGCACGAAGGGCGTGCTGTGACCGCCCCCACCACTCCCTCCACTCCCACCGTCGCGATCATCCGCACCGGCAGCGCGAACCTGGCGTCCGTCCGCGCCGCCTTCGCGCGGCTTGGGTGCGAGTCGTTGGTCACGCAGGACCCCGAGATTGTCCGCCGTGCCCCGCTCGTCGTCCTGCCGGGCGTCGGCGCGTTCGCACCGGCGATGCAGCAACTCCGCGCCAGCGCGCTCGACACCGCCATCGCCGACCGCGTCCGCGATGGACTCCCGCTCCTGGCAATCTGCCTGGGTCTGCAACTCCTGTGCGCGCGGAGCGAGGAATCCCCGGGCGTCGCGGGCCTCGGAATCGTGTCGTCCGGCGTGACCCGATTCGCCGCCGCCTCCGCCCAGCGGCCCCTGCGCATCCCCCAGATGGGCTGGAACCAGATCACGCCCACCCCCAACTCCAGGCACCTCGCGCCCGTCCACATGTACTTCGCCAACTCCTACCGACTCAAGCATCTCCCCGAAGGATGGCAGGGCGCGATCGCTCAGCACGCGGGACCATTCGTGGCCGCGCTCGAGCGCGGTTCACTGCTCGCCTGTCAGTTCCACCCTGAACTCTCCGGACAGGCGGGGCTCGACATGCTGCGCCAATGGCTCCTCCGATGTGGTGCGGCGCTGCCGACTCCGCACTCGCCCGCCCTTCCCGCACCTCTCGCCCCTTCCGAGCGCGGAGTTCCTCAAGGGTTGGCCCGGCGCATCATCCCCTGCCTGGATGTCCGCGACGGCCGCGTCGTCAAGGGCGTCCGCTTCGCCAACCTTCGTGACTCGGGCGACCCCGCCGAGTTGGCCGCCCGCTACGAGGTCCAGGGCGCGGACGAGATCACGCTCCTGGATGTCTCCGCGACACCTGAGGCCCGCGCGACCGCCGTGGACACCGTCGCCCGGGTCCGCCGCGCCCTCTCGATCCCCCTGACCGTCGGCGGCGGCGTGCGCACGATCAACGACGCCGCCCGCCTGCTGGACGCCGGCGCCGACAAGGTCGGGATCAACACTGCCGCCGTCGATCGACCCCGGCTCATCACCGAGTGCGCCGCCCGCTTCGGTACCCAGTGCATCGTTGTCGCCATCGACGCGGCCAGCATCCCACCCTCGCCCGACTCCGGCTCTGCGGAGTGGGGAGAGGGCAGGGTGAGGGGCGTGCAACCCACGAGCACCAGCGCCGCCCCGGATTCGCCGCGCTGGATCGTCAGGGTCCGCTCGGGATCCCAAGGCACCGCACTCGACGCTGTCGCATGGGCACGCCAGGCCGCCGACCTCGGCGCGGGCGAAATCCTCCTCACCAGCTGGGACCGCGACGGCACACGCTCCGGCTACGACCTCCCGCTCCTCGGTGCCGTCGCCGGGGCCGTCACCATCCCCGTCATCGCCTCGGGCGGCGCGGCCCGCCCCCACCACCTGCTCGAAGCCCTGACCGCGGGCGCCGACGCCGTCCTGGCCGCCAGCATCTTCCACGACGGCGAGTTCACCGTCGGCGACGCCAAGCTGTACCTCGCCGACCGCGGCATCGCGATCCGCCCAGCCTGGGCCTGCCCCGCCTCGGAGCCCCGATCATGATCATCCCGTCGATCGACCTCATGGGCGGCCAGACCGTCCAACTCATCGGTGGCAAGCAGCACGCCCTGGACGCCGGCGACCCTCGACCCATCGCCCGCCGATTCTCGCTGGCCGGTGAGATCGCCGTCGTGGACCTCGACGCCGCGATGGGCACCGGCACCCACGCCGACCTCATCCGAGATCTGCTCCCGCTCGCCCCGTGCCGAGTCGGCGGCGGCATCCGCGATGTGCGGGCCGCGATCGACTGGCTCGACGCCGGCGCGGCCAAAGTCGTCCTCGGCACCGCCGCACGCCCCGACGTTCTCCGCGAACTCCCCCCCGCCCGCGTCATCGCCGCCCTCGACGCCATCGACGGCCAGGTCGTCGTCGAAGGCTGGAAAACCGCCACCGGCGAGTCGATCCTCGACCGCATGGCCCGCCTCCAAGGCCTCGTCGGCGGCTTCCTCATCACCTTCGTTGAACGTGAGGGTCGCCTGGGCGGGACCAACCTTGATGTCGTCCCCGCCTTGGTCGAGGCCGCCGCCCCCGCCCGCGTCACGATCGCCGGCGGCGTCACCACGCCGAGGGACATCGCCGCGCTCGACGCCATGGGCGCCGACGCCCAGGTCGGCATGGCCCTTTACACAGGTCGCCTCGATCTTGGCGACGCCATCGCCGCCCCCCTCAACAGCGACCGCCCCGACGCCCTCTGGCCCACCGTCGTCGTCGATGAACTCGGCGTCGCCCTCGGCCTTTGCTACTCAAGTGCCCAGAGCCTCCGCCAGGCCGTCCGCACCCAGCGCGGCACCTACCACTCCCGCTCTCGCGGCCTGTGGATCAAGGGCGAGACCTCGGGCCACACCCAGGAGCTCCTCCGCGTCGACCTCGACTGCGACCGCGACACGCTGCGGTTCACCGTCCGTCAATCCGGCGGCGACCCGTCCGGCGCATTCTGCCACACCGGAACCCGCACCTGCTGGGGCCACGCGACGGGGCTGCCGGCCCTGGCCTCGCGGATTCGAGCGGCCGCCGACGCGCCCGCCGATGGCGCCCCACCCAACTCCTACACCCGGCGTCTCGTGAACGACCCCGCCCTGCTCCGCGCCAAACTCGTCGAAGAGGCGAACGAACTCGCCGACGCCGCGACTCCTGCGGAAGCCGCCCACGAAGCCGCCGACGCCCTCTTCTTCACCCTCGTCGCGCTAGCCCGCGCCGGTGCCCGTCTCGAAGATGCCGCCGCCATCCTCGACCGCCGCGCCCTGCGCCTCACACGCCGTCCCGGCCACGCCAAGCCAGTTGCTCCATCTCCCGCCCCGCCCAATCTCGCGGGCGGTTGAACTCGTGCCCGTCCGTGTGCCACAAGCCGCGGCTCTGAGTGGCTGGTGCCTCCCTCGCCTCCGCCGCCGTTTGCATCTCGTACTCAAAGCCCCGATTGGTCGCACCCTGCCATCCCGCCAATCTCTCACCCTTTCCCGGACTGAAACCAACTCAAGCCATGCCCCCCCCACTCCTCCGCACGATCTCCGCCGCCAGCCTCCCCTCGCGCCGCACGCGCCCCGTCGATCGCGACACGCTCACCACGACCGCAGCCATGCTGGATCGGATCGAATCCATCGGCGAGCCCGAAGTCCGCGCCCTGGCCGAGCGATTCGGCGACATCGCCTCTGGCCAGCCGCTCATCCACTCCCCCGCCTCCCTCGCCGCCGCCCGCGACCGCCTCCCGCGCGACCAGCGCGAACTCCTCGAACGCACGGCCGCCCGCATCCGCGCCTTCGCCCTCGCCCAGCGCGCCTGCATCACCGACCTCTCCATCCCCGTCCCCGGCGGCCACACCGGCCACCGCCTCCTCCCCGTCGATTCCGCCGGCTGCTACGCCCCCGGCGGGCGCTTCCCACTGCCCTCCTCGGTCCTCATGACCGCCCTGACCGCCCGCGCCGCCGGCGTGCCCACCGTCTGGGTCGCCTCGCCCCGCCCCACCGACTCCACCCTTGCCGCCGCCTCCATCGCCGGCGCCGACGGCCTGCTCGCCATCGGAGGCGTTCAGGCCATCGCCGCCATGGCCCTGGGCCTCTGCGGCCTGCCCCCATGCGACACCATCGTCGGCCCCGGCAACCGCTGGGTTACCGCCGCCAAGTTCCTGCTCTCCGACCGCGTGGGTATCGACATGCTCGCCGGGCCGTCTGAACTGCTGATCCTGGCCGACGACACCGCCGATCCCGGGCTCGTCGCCGCCGACCTGCTGGCCCAGGCCGAGCACGACGACGATGCGATCCCGATGCTGGTGACGACCGACCCCACCCTCCCGCGGCGAGTGAACGCGCAACTCGAATCGCAACTCGCCACGCTCCCCACGCACGCGACCGCCCGGGCGGCCCTCCGCAATGCCTACGCGATCGTTGCGTCATCCCTGCCCGAAGCGATCCGCCTGTGCGACGCCATCGCCCCCGAACATCTCGAAGTCATCACCCGCGACCCGTCCACTGTCGCCCATCAACTCCGCCACGCCGGCGCCGTCTTCATCGGCCCCGCTTCCGCGGAGGTCCTGGGCGACTACGGCGCCGGCCCCAACCACGTCCTGCCCACCGGCGGCACGGCGCGGTTCCGGGCCGGGCTCTCGGTGCTCACGTTCCTGCGGGCACGCGCCTGGATGCGGATTGATGATCCCGCGGCGTCTCACACCCTCGTCAACGACGCCGCCGCGCTCGCCCGTCTCGAATCACTCGAAGGCCACGTTCGGTCGGCAACGCGGCGAGGCTCCTGATCCCTCAAAAGTCACGCCCCGCCAAGCCGTCCACTGTCGTCATTAGGCCGGGAATGGGATACGCGCCGTAGGGACGGACAAAAGGTT
>Ga0163144_10005596_pt1 | contig 27912 bp, 27 predicted proteins | sample OliLak19BULKMAT1_FD_123175 | JGI IMG/M metagenome (GOLD analysis project Ga0163144, IMG submission 123175) | Freshwater microbial mat bacterial communities from Lake Vanda, McMurdo Dry Valleys, Antarctica - Oligotrophic Lake LV.19.BULKMAT1 | ecosystem: Environmental > Aquatic > Freshwater >... | reverse complement strand
GATATCCTTGAGGCCCGTCGGGCTGATCAGCTCCTCGAGGGCCGCGGGATACACTCCCTCGTGGTCTCCGTAGAAGATCGAGTTGGTCGAGCGCAGCATGCCGAGGTTGCCCTTCGTGGCGCCCTCGCCGGACTTCACCACCAAGGACTTGTACTTGCCGAAGCCCCCGCCCAAGGAAGCGATCGCGCCGATCGAAAGTATCGGCACGATGATCCCCATCACGCCCAGGAACGCGAAGAACGCCTTGCGCCCCGTGCCCACGCCGTCGAGGTAAACGACCCGCGTCCCCGCGATGTAGTCGTGCAGCGCGCGCTTATCGGAAAAGACCGCCACGAAGTAGCCGAGGAACAGCGTGATGGCGCTGACCCACTCGGCCGCGGCGCGTCCGAGCGCTCGTCCGACGGAGACGGGCTCGCCCGTGAGCGTGACGACCTTGATGCCGGCCGCCATTTTTCCGGGCGTCTGGCCTCCCTGCGAGACGAAGATCGTCTTGTACGTGAGCCCGACGAGGATGCTGAGGCCTTTCACGGGCAGCAAGGCGCCGAGCGCGATGATCAGCGAGTCGAGGACGTAGGCGCCGCCTCGCACCCAGAAGCCGACGAGCGCGGGCGCGTCGGCGACGGCGGATTGCTCAGGCTGCTCCGGCTGCAGCGGCTGTTCGGAAGGGGGGAATTCATTGTCCATCGGCCAAACATAACAGAGAACGTCCGATTGCGCAAGCCTAGGAGCGGCCGGTGGCGGCCCGCACCTTCGCGGCGATCGCGGCGAGCCGGTCCTTCACGCCGGGCGCGCGCTTCTCGAGCAGGGGCAGCACGTCGCGCCGCACCCAGTTGCGCGTGAACTTGGGGTCGGCGTTGCTCGCGTCCTCGCGCCACGCGAGGCCGTGCACCTTCAGATAGAGCATGACCTCCGCGCGCGTCAGCGGCAGCAGCGGGCGGATCAGCTCGACGCCCGGCCGCAGCGCGCGCCGCGGCGCGATGCCGCCTAAGCCCTCGAGGCTGGTGCCGCGCAGCAGGTGCAGCAGCACGGTCTCGGCCTGGTCGTCGAGCTGATGCCCTGTCGCCACCGCGGTGAAGCGCCCGCGCCGGGCGCGCTCGCCGAGCACGCGATAGCGCTCCTTGCGGCCCGCCTCCTCGAGGCCCAGCCCGCGCGAGGCGGCGAGCGCGCGCACGGGCGCGCGCACGACCGTCGCGCGCAAGCCCAGCGCCTCGCCCAGCTTCAAGACGAAGCGGGCGTCCGCGTCGGCGGCCTTGCCGCGCAGTCCATGATGGACATGGACGAGCTGGACCGCTAGATCGTTCTTCCTCGCCTGCACTGATAGCCAATGCGCCAGGCACACGGAGTCGGGGCCGCCGGACACGCCCGCCAGCACGCGCGCGCCGGGCGGCACGAGGCGGTGCTCGGCTTCGAAGACCATGAGCTTGGACCAGATACGGGCGGCGAATTGTTTGCGGTTGATCATCGGAGTATCTTCATCCATTATAGCGGCAAATCCATCTGCTAAACTTGAGCCTATGGCTGCGCTGCGACCGGCGACGGAGTCGGATCTTTCCGCGATCACCGATATTTACAACCAGGCGGTTCTGCGCGCGACCGGCACCTTCGACACCGAGCCGAAGACCCTCGAGCAGCAGAAAGACTGGTTCGCGCGACATGGCGCCGCGCATCCCGTGATCGTCGCGGACGAGTCCGGCAAGGTCGCCGGCTGGGCGTCGATGTCCCCGTACTCCGATCGCTGCGCGTACGCCCGGACCGCCGAGGTCTCCGTTTATATCGACGAGAGCGCGCGCGGGCGCGGCCTCGGCGGCCAGCTCCTCGAGGGCATCCTCGAGGCGGGGCGCGCGGCGGGCATCAGGCAGGTCCTCGCGCGCATCACCGAAGGCAACGAAGCCAGCCTCCGGCTTCACGCCAAGCGCGGCTTCTTCGAGGCGGGGCGCCTCCGTCAGGTCGGCGAGAAGTTCGGCAAGGTCCTCGACGTCCATATCCTCCAGAAGTCCTTGGCGCTACTCCTCCTGCTCGCCGCGGCGCTGCCCGCGCGCGCGGGCGTCGAGGAAAGCCTTCGCGAGTCCGTCGTCCGCCTGACCGCGGGCGATGTGGCGGGCGCGCGCGTCAAAGCGGAGGAGGCTGTCGCCGCGGCCCCCCGCGACCCTCGCGCCCATGAGCAGCTCGGCAACGCCGCGCTCGCGGCGCTCGACGCGCGCACGGCGGAGGCCGCGGCGGATCGCGCCCTGGCGAGCGGCGAGACGACCTCGCGCCTCGTCCTGCGCGCCAACGCCCGCATCACGGGCGGCAACCTCGAAGGCGCGCGCGCCGACGCCGAGCGCGCCGCGGTCCTGTCGCCCGGCAGCGCCCCCGCGCGACTGGCCCTCGCCGCCGCGCTGGAGCTTCTTGGCCGCCCCAAGTCCGAGGTGATTGTGGAATACCGCCGCGCCGCGGAGCTCGACCGCACGCGCGCTCCCGAGGCCGAGGCCGCCATGCGCCGCCTGCAGCCCCCGCCGCCCGCGCCCTCCGGCGCGCGCCTCGCTCCGATCTTCAGCATCCTGGCCGGCTCGATCTTCTTCGGCTGGCTCTTCGGCCGCGCCGCCAAGACCGACGAGCCCGCGGATGTGCCCGCCGTCCATGCCCTGCTTCCGGGCGCCGGACGCCTGCCCGCGCGCGAGGCGCTCGCGGCCGTGGACCTTGAGGCGAGAACGGGCTCTCCTGATTCGCTCGCGCTCGCGGAGGCGCTCTACCGGCGCCTGACGGGCCGGCCGGCGTTTCCGCGCGGCACGGACCGTTCCCTGGGCCGCTATCTGCCGGCGTCCGAGCTCGTCAAGGGCCTGCCGACGGGCATCGACGCGTTCTTCGCCCGCGCGCTGGACCCCGAGCCGTCGCGCCGCTTCCCGACGGCCGCCGAGCTGGCGGGCGCCTTCCGCTCCCTCGTCGACCCCCCGGTATTGTAGGCCGCGAATTTAACGAATTTGTAAGCCTGACCCTGATTTCAGCGGGGAGGGGGGAAGGGGCGGGGGAAGGACGGGACCGTCTGCCATTTGGAGCGGTCGGTCGGGGCGCGCAGCATGTAGTCGATCACGCCGCCCACGGGCTCGCGGCCGAACTTGCGGCTCGACGGGAGCTGCGGCAAGCGCACGAACAGGATCGCCACCAGGTCCTCGCGGATCTGGGTCTCCACGGGCGAGAGCTCCCGGCCCAAGAGCTCGGCGCCGTCGGCGCCCGCGAGGGTCATGAGGTCGCCGCCCATCGCGTTGAAGGACGCGCGCGGGAAGCTGCGCGTGGGCTCCTCGCGCAGCGAGCGGTAGATCTGCTCGCCCGCGGCTGGATCCTTGGCCGCGAGACCGACGGCCTTCGAGATGATCGTCGCGATCAGGGACGGAGTCTTGCCGTCCTCGGGGAACTTCCAGCCCTGCTCGCGGACGGGATCGGAGATGAGCGCGGTGCAGTTCTTGCTCGTCTTGTCATACTTGACGTCCTGCGCGTAGTACTTCGCGTACTGCTCCTTGAAGGCTTCCTGGAACTTGAGGGGGACGCGCGCGTCCTTCATGATCATGACGAGCATGTAGGAGGGCCGGTACCAGCTTTGGCCGCTGTTGAGGTCGGCCATGTATTTGTCCATCGGCACCATGCTCGCGATGATCCCCTTCTCGCTGACGGTGTTCATGTCGTAGAAGTTGTCGAACATCCAGTCCGCCATGCTGCCGTTGACGCCGTAGCGCCCCGTGAAGAGGCTCGAGTGGCCGGCGAGGGCCTCGTCGTCGTCGCCCTGCGCGCCGTTGAGCATGAAGCCCATGACGGGCAGGCCTTCCCAGGCGCGGCCCGCTCCCGCCTTCTCCCAGAGGAGCCGCGTCTGGAATTCCTTCGTGGCGCCGCCCTTGTCGGCGGAGACGAGCGCGTCGACGTCGGCCGCGGTCTTGACGTCGGCCGTCTCGAGGTTCGCGGCGTCGATGCGGTAGTCCTCGGGCCAGATCGTGCGCGCAACCATAGTCCGCACGCCGTTGATAAGGACGAACTCCCCGCGGATGCGGACCGTGCGGCCGCTCAGGTAGGCGAGGCTCGAGGCGTCGTAGAAGGAGCGGTTCGAGTCGATCTTGGGGACGAGCGCGAAGGGGACCACGGTTCCGTCCTGAAGCGTCACGGACTTGCCGTCGGGCGAAAGCTTGGCGCCGGCCGTCATTTCGGGGGAGCCGAGCCAGACGAGCCCGACGGGGCCGGATTTGGGCGTGGCGATCACGTCGTTGGGAAAGTACCACTTGCCCTGCTCGGGGGCGCGGCAAAGGGAGCAGCGCCCCGTGCCGAGCTCGAAATCACCCTCGGGATAGAGGCCGAGATAGCCGCCGGTCAGGCCTCGGGCGGAGGAGGGCGCGACGTCGACGGGCTCGGCGCCGGCCGCAACGGCGGGGGCGACGGCGGGCGACGCGGCGCGGGGAAAAATGGGCGACGCGCGGCGGTACGAGCCGGCGACCGGGGCGGCGACGCCGCCTCCGAAGAACCGGGCCCCATCGAAGAGGGAATCGGGGGCCGCGGAGGCGTTGGCGGCCAGGACAAGCAGCAGGGCGAGGGAGGAGAGGGGCTTCTTCACCAGTCAATTATACCTGACGCGGCGTCCATGGAATCGCCGGAAAATCGGGGCTACCTTATCGGAAGCGGCACGGGAGGGTTTATGCGCAGACACACGCCGGACGCGTTCGACACGGCCGTGCAGAAGGCGAACATCTGGCTCAAGGACATCGAGGCGGCCGGGAATATGCGCAGCCGGTTCCAGGCCTACGCGGCGCTGCGCTGCGTGCTGCACGCGCTGCGGGATTGCGCGCCCACCGCGGAGGCGGTCAAGCTCTCGGCGCAGATGCCGTTAATGATCAAGGGCGTGTTCTTCGACGGCTGGAAGGTCTCGCCGAAGCCGCTTCGTCTGAGCCGCAAGGAGTTCGAGGACGTCCTCCGCGGCGGGCTTAAGGAGCAGAACGGCGTGGAGCCGACGGTCGCGCTCAAGGCCGTTCTGTCCGCGGTGAGCCTTCACCTCAGCCCGTCCGTGCTCGAGACCTTTCAGCTCGTGCTGCCGAGCGGGGTCCATGAGGCGGTGCGGCTGGCGCTCCTTGAGATCTCGGCGAAGGCGACGGCGGAGAAGATGGTGTCGGAGGAATGGCAGTCCTCCGATATGGGCGGCCCTTTCGGGGAGTAGCTAACCGGGAAAGTAAGCGAGGTCCTGCGGACATGTTCGTGAACTGATGTGTGCCGCCAGGGACCTTCCCTTTGATACAATCGCCCCCATGTCCGCCATCGACACGCTCGCCGCAGCCTTCGACGATCCCGCCGTCGTCGAGCTGATGATCAACCCCGACGGGACGGCTTACGCGGAGACCACGGCCAAGGGGGTCCGCCGGCTGGACGCGACGGCGACGCAGCAGGACATCGCGGCGTTCCTGGGCGCCATCACGGGCTCGACCGAGGTATTCGGGCCGGACCGGCCGTACGCCGACCTGACCGCGACCGACGGCTCGCGCGTGCACGTGGTCGCGCCGCCGATCGCGCGCGGCCTGACGCTCACGATCCGCAAGCGCCCGGCCAAGCGGCCCACGCTCGAGGAGTTGATCGCGACCGGCACGCTGACGGCGGCCTGCGCGGCCTTCCTCGTCTATCTCGTGGAGCAGAAGCTCAACATCTTGATCGTGGGAGGCGCGAACTCGGGCAAGACGACCTTGCTCGCGGCGCTGGCCGAGTACGCGGACGAGCGCGAGCGCATCGTCGTGCTCGAGGACACCCCGGAGCTGGCGCTGTCCCAGGAGCACGCGCTGTACCTGCGCACGCGCCTGCGCGACGCGTCGGGCCGGCCCGACGTCTCGCTGCGCGACCTGGTGGTCAACACTTTGCGCATGCGCCCGGATCGCATCGTGGTCGGCGAAACGCGGGGGCCCGAGGCGGCGGACATGCTGCAGGCGATGAACGTGGGCTGCGAGGGCATGCTGACGACCTTGCACGCGAACTCGGCGCGCGAGGCGGTGACGAGGCTTGAGACCTTGGTCCTGCAGTCGGGAATCGACATGCCGCTCAAGGCGATCCGCTCGAACATCGTAACCGCGGTGGATTTCATCGTTTTCGTGGCACGGCTGGGCGACGGCTCCCGCAAGGTCATGCAGGTGGCGGAACTCACCGGCATGGAGTTGGACACGATCTCGATGTCGGACCTGTTCTCGATGGACGCGCGTCGCGGCGGCTCCGTGCTGAAGGCCGGCGGCCGGATCCCGCGCTTCTACGACCGCCTGCGCGAGGTGGGCGTCGAGCCCCCCATGGACTTCTTCCGAACGAATTGATACTTTAGGCCATGGCGAAAAAAGTCCTGGTTATCGACGACGAGCCGGAAATGCTCAGCCTCGTGAAATACACGCTCGAGCACGGCGGCTTCGAGGTGTACACCTGCGACAACGGCCGGCACGCCTGGGATGAGATCGCCAAGGTGAAGCCCGACGTGCTCGTCCTGGACGTCATGCTGCCCGGCATCGACGGCTACTCCCTGCAGCTCAAGATCGCGGCCGAGCCCACCACGAAGGATCTCCCGATCGTCGTGCTGACCGCCCTCGAGCCCTCCAAGACCCTCTTCCAGAAGTTCCCGCAGGTCGTCGGCTTCATGACCAAGCCCTTCAAGACCGAAGAGCTCCTGAAGACGGTCCAGGACGCCTCCGCGAAGGTCGCGGGCTAAGCCGCGATGGCTGAAGAACCCAGCTTCGACGCGATCGTCGTCGGCGCCGGCCCGGCCGGTCTCTCCGCCGCCATCGTCATGGCGCGCGCGGGCCTCAAGGTCGTCGTGCTCGAGCGCGGCGAGTATCCCGGCGCCAAGAACGTGCAGGGCGCGGTGCTGTACTCGAAGATGCTCCACGAGATCGTGCCCGAATTCTGGAAGCTGCCTGACGCCCCCGTCGAGCGCCCGATCGTCGAGCAGAAGACGGTCATCACGACCGAGGACTCTTACGTCTCGGTCGGCTACAAATCCCAGAAGTTCCTCGAGGGCATCCCGAACTGCTACTCGATCATCCGCGTCCACTTCGACCAGTGGTACGCGAAGCAGGCTGAGGCGGCCGGCGCCGAGGTGTACTGCGGCATGATGGTTAAGGAAGTGCTCAAGGACGCGTCGGGCAAGGTCATCGGTATTAAGACCGCCGAGGGCGATGAGCTCACGGCCAATGTCGTCATCGCCTGCGACGGCGTCAACTCGATCATCGCGCAGAAGGCGGGCTTCATCGACGAACTGAAGTCCACCGAGGTCGCGCTCGGCGCGAAAGAAGTGATCTCTCTGCCTTCGTCCGTCATTGAGGACCGCTTCCAGCTGAACCCCGGCGAGGGTGCGACGATGGAGATCTTCGGCTCGACTTCTCTCGGTATGCTCGGCTACTGCTTCCTGTACACGAACAAGGAGTCGCTGGCGCTCGGCGTCGGCTGCAAGCTGTCGGACTACCAGAAGAAGGGCCTGCGCCCCTCCGACCATCTCGAGTATGTGAAGCAGCACCCGCTCGTCAAGAAGCTGATCTCCGGCGGCAAGCTGCTTGAGTACTCCGCCCACATGATTCCCGAGGGCGGCTACAAGTCCATGCCGCCTTTGGCCAAGGCCGGCTTCCTCGTCGCGGGCGACGCCGCCCAGATGACGAACCCCGCCTACCGCGAAGGCTCCAACCTCGCCATGACCGCGGGCAAGCTCGCCGGCGAGACCGTGATCGAGGCTAAGAAGAAGAACGACTACAGCGAAGCCTCCCTCTCCCTTTATAAGACCAAGCTCGAGGCCTCCTACGTCCTGTCCGACATGGAAGACATCCAGGACCTCGAGCATCATGTGGAGAACTCCGAGGGCTTCCTCGAGTTCTATCCCAAATTGGCCTGCGAGCTCGCGCAATTGCGCTTCTCGGCCGACGGCGTGCCCAAGCGCGAGCACCTGAAGACGGCGATCGGCATGGTCGCCAAGCGCGGCTTCTTCCGGGTGGCTAAGGACCTCTTCCCGCTGCGTAAGGTGGCGATTTAAATGGACATTAAAGACATCAAGATCGAGACGACCGTCGAGGCCAAGCTCGGCACGCTCGACTGGAAGAAGTCTCCCGACGCCAGCATTCACCTGAAGAACTCCGGCGCGGACTCGCCGTGCGTGACGACCTGCAAGGACAAACCGTGCACCACGGTTTGCCCCGCTAAGGTGTACGAGTGGGAAGGCGCCCACAACAAGATCATCGTCAACTACGAGAACTGCATCGAGTGCGGCGCCTGCCGCATGCTCTGCCCCTGGGACAACATCACCTGCGAATGGCCCGGCGGCGGAATGGGCGTGAAGTACAAGTACGGCTGAGCGCCCGCCGCTAAGGGGTGGCGAAAAGGGGGAGCGGGGGCTATACTGCTCATGAGGCAACCCCCTCATGTCCCGAGGCCTCCGCTCCGTCTTCGCCGTCCTGTTCCTGGCCGCCGCCGTTTCGGCGAGCGCCGGTCCCGACGACTTGTTCGACGCCCGCGCGGAGGGCGCCCTTCAGCTGGGGCAGCAGGAATTCCTTCTCGCGCTCGAACAGGGCCGTTACACGCTCCGCGACGGCCGGCTTCTCGACGCGCGCGCTCCCGATCGGTCCCGCCCTTTCCTAACTAAAGCCCGGGTCGCCGAGCTCCTCGCGCTGCCGTCAGGCGGCGCGGCGCGCCCCGAGGGCCCGTCTTCCTCCGCGGCGGGCGACGCCGCGTACCAACGGGCGCTGTCTCGCGTGCCCAAGGGCACCCCCGCCGACCTGAATTTCGACGGCGGCTCCGTTCGCTCGGGCGGCGTGCGCGGGCCCCCGGAAAACGGGAGGGCGCCCGCCGCGACCGACCCGGCGGTCCTGCAGTCGCAGCTGCTCCTGCGGCTGAATTTCACGGGAAACAAGGCGGAGCGCGTCGCATACGGGGAGGCCGTCGCGCTGATCCTGAAGAGCAAGACGGGCCGCGAGTTCGCGGAGAAATTCGTGCGGGAGCGCGCCACCGCCGACGTGAACATCAAGGAGATCGACAACGCGGGGGAGACGGACCTCTCTGTGGAGCCGCCCGTCGTGACGCTGAGCAAGGCCTATCTCAAGAACGACAAGAATCATTCGCGAGTCCTGATGGCCGGCACGTTGGCTCACGAGCTGTTCGGCCACGCCTACGAGGTGCAGCGCGCCAAGAAGGCGAAGTTCTCCGAGACCGCGCACTATCACTATCGCGGAGACGAGGTCGGCGCGCGCCTCATCGATTGGCTCGTGCAGACGGAGCTCACGGGCACGGTGGCCGACGAGGATCCGCAGGTTTATCTCGACAACCCCGAGGCCTATCATCGCTCGCTGCTCACGAGGGACCCGTATTACATCACCACCTTGAGCCCGCTGCAGATGAAGGACCCGGCGACCGCGCTGCGCGGCCGGCGCAAGCGGGTCGCCGACGACGAAGCCAAGACCGCGTCCGACGTGAAGGACATGATGGAGTGGACGCCTATCCTGGAGCATTTCATCGGCGCGCTCCACCGCGTCGCGAAGGCGCGCTTGGCGCCCGCCGAGAAGGAGCTCGACGATTACCTGAAATGGGCGGCCGGCCGCCAGAAGAAGCTCGCCGCCTGCAAGGAGGCCCTCGAGCGCAAGCTCGAGCTGTGGTCCTCGCGCGAGGGCGCGCCGGAAAGGGCGGAGCTTCGAACCGCGGCGGACTCCGCGTACATGAAGACGCTCGAGGCAGAAGTCGCCGGGCGGGCCGCCGCGCTGCGCAAGCTGCGCGCCGCGCCGCGACGGGGACCTTCGTCCGTCCTGGAGATGCCGCCGCTCGTCATCACGGCCGCGGCGCCGGCCGGTCCGCCAATCGACCTCGAGGAACTGGGGCGGATGAACGCCGACGATCTGGAAAGGAACCCGGGACATAAGCGATGAGATGCCTTCTCCCCGCGGCGGCGCTGATCCTCTCGGCGGCGCTGGCTCCGGCCGCGGAGCCCAAGACCCCGGCGCAGGCGATCGCCGCCGTGCTGGCCTTCAAGGCGCCGAAAGGCTGGACGCTCGACCAATACGCCAACGCCGGCGGTGCGGACCCGGTCGTGCGCTACGAGGACCTGTCCGACGCCGTGCAGATTCGCGTCTTCGGCGCCGCCGGTTCGGATTACCCGACGCCCAAGGATTTCATGGCGGGCGCGGCGGCTTCCGAGCAGGGGCGCGGTCCGGCCGAGGCCGGAATGACCGTCGTGGCGGGCCAAAAGGTGAAGCTCTACCGAAGGCGCTTCCCGATCGAGCTAGGCGATCCTCACCGGCCCTCCGCGCCGAAATCGCCGCTGGGCACGGAGACCTTCTGCGTCCTGCCGCTGAAAGGCGGCCGCTACGCCGTGCTCGCCTATCGGCGGGAGACGCCCGTTCCCGACAGGGACCGCAAGGGGGAGAAGGCGTGGGCGGCGTTTCTCAAGACGGTCCGGCCGCGCTAGGGCGGGACTCTAGTGGTTGCCGTGCCGGCCGGTGTGGGGGCTATCCCCGCGCTTCTTGCGCTTGCGGTCTTCCCGGTGGTGGCGGCCCAGCATCCAGCAAACGCCCACGATCGCGGCCGCGATGAAGGCGAGCAGCACGGCCGTGAGGACCGGCTGCTGGGACTTCACCATCATCGGGATCGTGATCGGATTCATGGTTAAAAAGAATAGTTGATGTCCATGAAAACCGCCAGGCCTTCCTGCCCGTAGCCGAAGTCGATCGAGCCGACGACCTGGGGCTTGGCGACGGCCCGCACGGCGGCGCCGAACACCGGGCGCGCGCGCTTGGCCTGGGCGGCGTTCGGATTGTCGAAGGCCTCGCCGACGCCGACGAAGGGCGCGAGCTGGATCTCGGTCGTGACGCCCGCGGTCTTGTGCTCCATGACCTTGAAGCGCTGCTCGACGTTGATCGCGCCGATCCCGCGGTCGACGAAGCGTCCGTCGCCGTAGGCGCGCAGGCTGTATTTGCCGCCGAGGCGGGGCATCATCCAAAACGGGGGCGGGGTGCCGAGAAGCTGCTCGAACTTCACTTGGAAGGCCAGAACCTTGTCCTTATCGGACTCCCACGGACGGAACCAGCGCCCGTCGAAGCCGTAGCGGCTGTAGTCGTACTGGCTTTCGAAGCCCTTGATGGCGTACTCCGCGTAGGACTGCGCGAACACGCCGCGGCCCGTGGTGACCCCGTGGTCGCGCGTGTCGTAGGCGACCGTCACGCGGTTCTCGTTCGTCTGCTTGAAGCGGGGAGAGAACTGGCCGGGATAAACGGAGGCGAAATCGGGAAGGTTCGGCAGGACGCCCTGCGTGATGCGGCCGGCCTGGTAGTGCTTGGAGTAGCGCACGCGCCACGGCGAGCCGCGCGAGAAGGGCACGCCGGCGCCGATCTTGTACTGAGTGTACTCCTCACGGTAGTTCGCCTCGCCGTTCTTCGAGGAGTTCGGCCCGAACCCGAAGAAGCGCTGGCCCGCGTCCACGTTGTACTGCAGGCGCGCGAAGATGTCGAAGTCGGTCCCGAGGAAGCTGCCGTCCTCGTACTCGCCCAGCGCCTCTCGCTCGAACTTTGAGTACGACGCGCGGCCGATAAACGTCGCGTCCTCCTGCGGATACCAGTAGTAGCGGTAGGTCGGAATGGCCTGGAAGTTCTTGTTGTAGGTCAGCGACGGCGCGTGGATCTGCTCGATGCGATCGTCCTTCTCGCCCTGGAGGACCCAGATCGGCATGAAGCCGAGCGTGATGCCGCGGTTCGGGTCCGTGTCCATGATCGGGAGGCGGATGAACATGCCGCGCCGAAGAGGCTTGATCATCCAGCGGATAAGCTTGGGCGTCTCGTCCTGGTTCGGAGCCTGCTGGACCTCCTTGGGGAAATCGCGGCCGGGGATGACCTCCTCGTTGGTCGGGGTCTGCTTCGAGGCGCGCGGATCGACCACCTTCGGCGCGGACGCGGCCTTGGAGCGCTTGCGCCGGGGGGCGTCGGCCGCCCTCGCGGCGAGCGGGAGGAGGGCGAGCAGCAGAACGGCGAGGGTCGCGCGCGAAATCACGGGCGCCGATTTTATCATTTACGCCGCTCCGGGCAAGCGGGCTAGGCTCCAGCGCGCCTGCTCCGACAGCACGGGGTCCGCGTCCGCCGCGTAGACCTCGAGGATCGGGCGATAGCGCTCGAGGCGTGAGTTGCCCATCGCGAGGAGCGCGTTGCGCGTGAGGCGCTTGCGCACGGCGCGCGCGATCGGCAGGCCCTTCAGGCGCGCGCGCAGGCCCTTCGAGGCGGGCCCCACGAGCTCCTCGAGCGGGAGCTCCGTCGGGATCTTGGCCGGGGGCAGCGCCCGCGCGGGCTTCTCGAAGCGGTTCCAGGGGCAGACCTCCTGGCAGACGTCGCAGCCGTACACCCAATCTCCAATTCCCTCGCGAACAGCTTCGGGAATTTTTCCTTTATTCTCGATCGTGAAATAAGCGATGCATTTCGAAGCGTCGAGCACGTGGGCGGTGGGGAAGGCGTCGGTCGGGCAGGCCTCGAGGCACTTCGTGCAGGAGCCGCAGTGGTCCGGGCCCGGCGCGTCGCCGGGCAGCTCGACGTTCATCGCGAGGCCCGCGAGCAGGAAGTAGGAGCCGATGTCCGCTCCGAGCAGCATCGTGTTTTTGCCCTGCCAGCCCAAGCCCGCCGCGCTCGCGTAGGACCTCTCGAGGATGGGGCTCATGTCGCAGAACGGAACTCCCCGGGCGCCCGGCACCTCGGCCGCGAGCCAGCGGCCGACGTCCCGCATCCGCTCGCGCAGGATCTCGTGGTAGTCCGCGCGCGCGGCGTAGCGCGCGACGCGCCCGTGGCCCTCCTTGGCGGCGCTCGAGGCTCCGGCAGCGCCGTAGGAGAACGCGCACATGAGGACGGACTTCGCGTCGGTCATCCAGGCGCGGATGTCGCGGCGCGACTCGACGTTGCGCGCCATGTAGTCCATCTCGCCGTGCATGCCGGCCGCGAGCCACGTGTCGTAGGCTTCGCCTCCGGTGGAAGGCACGGCGGCCGTTATCCCCGCGAGATCCGCTCCGGCCTCGCGCGCGCGCTTCTTGAGCCCGGCCGCTAAGTCGTGCGCGTTCAGGGGGTGCGGGTGACGTTCAGGATCTTGAACGTGCGCGGGCCGTTGGGAAGCTGAATCTCGACCGTCTCCTTCGACTTGCGCCCGAGCAGGCCCGAGCCGAGAGGGGACTGCACGGAAATCTTGCCTTCGTTCGGGTCGGACTCGTCCTCGCCGACGAGCGTGTACTCGACGGTGTCGCCGTCGGAGTCCTCGAGCTCCACGGTCGTGCCGATCGCGACGGTGTCCTTGGGGATGTTCATCTCCTCGATGATCTTGGCGCTCCCGAGCTTATCCTGGAGCTGGCCGATGCGTCCCATGACCTCGCCCATCTTCTCCTTGGCGGAGTGATACTCGGCGTTTTCCTTGAGGTCGCCCTTCTCCCGGGCCTCGCCGATGTCGAGCGAGAGCTGGGTTTTCTGCTTCATGAGGGCCTTGAGGTCCTCCTGCAGCTTGGCGTGTCCGGCGCGCGTCAAATAGGTTTCGGCCATGGGGCTATCTCCAAAAGGGGGTTACGCGAGTGTAATTATACGAAATTGGCGCGAGAAAGGCCGCGCATGACGGCCCGAAGGACGGCCTCCGCGCCGATGGGGCGGCCGAGCAAAGAGCGAAGGCTCGTCGCGCGAGCGAGAGGGGGAGTATTGTCGACGTTGACGCCGAACCCGATGATCAACCAGTCGAGCTTTCCTCCCGCGCCCGAGGCCTCGCACAGGATCCCGCAGAGCTTGCGGCCCTTGCCGTCCGGGCAGAGAGCGAGAACGTCGTTGGGAGGCTTCACGGCCGTCGCGACGCCGAAGCCGCGCAGGGCTTCCGCGACCGCCTCGCCGCAGGCGAGCGACAGCTCGGCGAGCCGCTCCGCCCCGAACTTCGGACGCAGCAGCCACGACGCGTACAGGCCGCCGGGCGCGGATTTCCAGCGCCGGCCCATGCGCCCCTTGCCCGCGGTCTGGACGCGCGCCCAAACCAAGGTCCCGTCCGGAGCGCCCTCTTCCGCGAGACGGCGCGCGGCGGCCTGGGTGGAATCGACGCGGTCGAGCTTCACGAGGCGCGTCACGCCCGCCAGCTTCATGCGAGGTCGAGTCCGAGGTCGAGCGCCGGGGCGCTGTGCGTCAGGCGCCCGATCGAGATGCGGTCGGGACCCAGGCGCGCGAGGGCGCGGACCTCGGAGAGCCCCACGCCGCCCGATACCTCGATCTTCACTCGCGGCGCGAGCGCGCGGATGCGGCGGATTTCAGCGGCCAGGCGAGGCCCGCGCATGTTGTCGAGCAGGAGGACGTCGGGCTTAAGCCGGAGCGCGCGCGTCACCTGCGCGGCCGTGTCGCATTCGACGATCAAAGGCATCTTGGGGAACGCCCGGCGCAGGCGCGCCGCGCCTTCTTCCAGATTCTTACCGTAGTAATGATTGTCCTTGACCATCGCCGCGTCGTGGAGGCCGAGGCGGTGGTTCGCTCCTCCCCCGCAAATGACCGCGTACTTGTCGAGCGCGCGCCAGCCCGGCAAGGTTTTGCGCGTGTCGAGAACGCGAGCGCGCGTGCCTCGCACCCGGTCGACGAAGCGGCGCGTCATGGTCGCGACGCCCGACATGCGCTGCAGGAAGTTGAGCGCGGTGCGCTCCGCCGTGAGGAGGCCGCGCCCGCCCTTGACCGCGAGGATCGCCTGGCCCGGCTTCACGCGCGCCCCGTCGCGGGACAGCAAGGTCACGCGCGCGCGCGGCTCGCAGGCCTTGAACGCGGCGGCCGCGATCTCGAGGCCGCAGACGACGCCCGCCTCGCGGCTCACGATCCGGCCGCTTAAGCGCGCGTCCTTCGGGACGAAGAAGCGGGTCGTGACGTCGCCCCGGCCGCCGAGGTCCTCCTTCAGGGCGGCGCGCAGCAGCTCGCGCCAGGCCGCGGGGGGGAGGCTCATTTCTTCCTCGCGGGGCCGACGCGCTCCGGCGTGACCGCGCCCGCCGAGAGCGCGACCTGGATGCCCTGCTGCACGGTCATGTCGCTCGCGACCACGAGCTCCGTCGGGACGAAGATCAGGTCGCCGATGTAAATGTGGTTCGTCGGGATATACACCGAGGTCAGCTTCTTTTTGGAGCCGTCCGGCAGGTCGAGGACGGTCTCCCCGGTCGCGAAGCCGAGGCTGTAGACGCCGGGGCGCGGGAACTCGACCATGACCACGCTCTTGAAGGACGCCTTGTTCGCCGGCGAGAACGCCTCGGTCATCTGCTTGATCGTGCCGTAGACCCACTTGAAGACCGGGATGCGGGTCAAGAAGTCCTCGGCGAGCAGCAGCAGGCGCTCGCCGACGACGTGGGAGGCCAGCACGCCCGCCCCCAAGATCAGGAGGATAGCGGCGATGAGGCCCAGGCCCGGCAGGTGGAAGCCGAGGGCCGCGTCGAGCACGGGGGCCAAGGTGTGGTCGACGCCCGCGATGAAGGTCCAGACGACGAGCACGGAGAGCCCCAGCGGGATCAAGGTGAAGAATCCCGAGATGAAATATCGCTTCAGGCGCGCCTGGATTTTCTGTCTCAACACCCTATGGTATCATACCCGCCATTTCCCGGGAGGCGCGATGCAGAAATACAAGAAGGAATGGGTGATTTCTCTCGGGCTGCTGCTCCTCGCGGCGGCCGCCGGGCTCTTTTTTGGGACCGTGCCTCCTGTCCCGCCCGAGGGCGCCACGCCGGTCGTGGCCGGCGACGTGGCCTGGATGCTCACGGCGACCGCGCTCGTCCTGCTGATGACCCCGGGCCTCTCTTTCTTTTACGGCGGCATGGTCCAGCGCAAGAACGTGATCTCGACCATGCTGCAGAGCTTCATCGCGATGGGCGTCGTCAGCCTCCTTTGGGTCGTCGTCGGGTTCAGCCTCTCCTTCGGCGACTCGTTCGGCGGCTTCGTCGGCAATCCCTTGACTTACTTTATGTTTCGCGGCGTCGGCGGCGGGACACACCCGGCCTTGGCACCCACGATCCCGCTGGCGCTCTTCGCGCTGTTCCAGCTCAAGTTCGCGATCATCACCCCCGCGCTGATCACGGGCTCCTTCGCCGAGCGCGTGCGCTTCATGAGCTACCTGATCTTCATCGTGCTCTTCACCTTGCTGATCTACTGCCCCGTCGCGCACTGGACCTGGCATCCGGACGGGTTCCTGCGCAAATGGGGCGTGCTCGACTTTGCCGGAGGCACGGTCGTCCACATGACCGCGGGCTTTGCGGCGCTCGCGGGCGCTATGTTCATGGGCCCCCGCAAGAAGCACGCGCCGGGCTCGAGCCATGTGCCCGCGAACATCCCTTTCGTGCTGCTCGGCACGGGCATGCTGTGGTTCGGCTGGTTCGGCTTCAACGCGGGCTCCGCGCTCGCGGCCAACGAGACCGCGGTGCTCGCGTTCATGACGACGAACACCGCGTCCGCGTCGGCGATGCTGGCCTGGGTCCTGTTCGACGCCGTGCGCGGCCGGCGCCCCTCGGCGCTGGGCGCCTCCGTCGGGGCGGTCGTCGGCCTCGTGGCGATCACGCCCGGCGCGGGCTACGTGAGCGTCGGCCAGAGCATCGCGATCGGCGCGCTCGCGAGCATCGTGAGCAACATGGCCGTCCACCGCAAGGCGCGCACGAACCTCGACGACACGCTCGACGTGTTCCCCTGCCACGGCGTGGGCGGCATCGTCGGCATGATCGCGACGGGCGTGTTCGCGGACAAGGTCGGCCTCGTGCACGGCGACCCGACGATCTTCTTGCGCCACCTCGCGACGATCCTGATCGTGGGCGTTTACTCGTTCGCCGTCTCCTGGCTGATCTATATGATCTGCGACGCGGCGATCACGCTGCGCGTGCGGCCCGAGCAGGAAGACGCGGGCCTCGACGTCAGCCAGCACGCGGAAAGCTATACCTCATAGAATGTGTTAGGTTTTACGCTCATTCATGTGAGATTCGTGAATCCTGAAGCCTGACACCCAAAATTGCGTTTCTATGAATTTCACTTCCACCGTGGAAGTGAAATGAACGGAAACGCAACTATCGTCAGCGCTTCTTGCGGGCGCCCGTCGGACGGCTCGCCGACATGGACTTGAGCTCGAAGAGCTGGTCGCGCAGCTGCACCGCGGCCTCGAAGTCGAGGTTGTCGGCCGCCGCGCGCATGCGCTTCTCCACGTCCTCGATGATCGCGGGGAGCTCCTTGGCCGAGAGCGGCGCGTCGGCGTCGCGCAGGAGCATGAGGCCCTCGCGCTTCGCGGTGCTCTGGAATTCCTCGAGCTCCTCGACCGCCTTGACGATCGTCTTCGGCGTGATCCCGTGCTCGAGGTTGTAGGCGAGCTGCTTCACGCGGCGCCGGTCCATCTCGTCGAGCGCTCGCTTCATGGAGCCCGTCATCGTGTCGGCATAGAGGATGACCTGGCCGCCGACGTTGCGCGCCGCGCGGCCCGAGATCTGGATCAAGGTCGTCTCCGACCTCAGGAAGCCCTCGTGGTCGGCGCCCAGAATCGCGACGAGGGAGACCTCGGGCAGGTCGAGGCCTTCGCGCAGGAGGTTGATCCCGACGAGGATGTCGAAGACCCCGGCCCTGAGGTCCTGCAGGATCTGGATGCGCTCCAGGGAGTCGATGTCCGAGTGGAGGTAGCGGACCTTGAGCCCCTTGGTTGTCAGGTACTGCGAGAGGTCCTCGGCCGTGCGCTTGGTCAGGGTTGTGATGAGCGCGCGCTCCTTTTTCGCGACGCGGTCGCGCAGCCGGACGATCAGGTCCTCGAGCTGGCCTTCGGAGGGCTTGATGATCGTCTCCGGGTCGACCAGGCCGGTCGGGCGCACGACCATCTCGACGATCTCGCCCTGCGTCTTCTTGAGCTCGTACGGGCCCGGCGTCGCGGACACGAAGACGGTCTGGCCCGCGAGCTTCTCGAACTCCGCGAACCGCAGCGGCCGGTTATCGAGCGCCGACGGAAGGCGCCAGCCGAAGTCGATCAAGGTCTGCTTGCGCGCGCGGTCCCCTTCGAACATCCCGCCGATCTGCGGGATCGCGACGTGGGACTCGTCGACGATGAGGAGATAGTCCTTGGGGAAAAAGTCGATCAGGCAGTAGGGGCGCTCGCCCGCGGGCCGGCCCGAGAGATGGCGGGAGTAGTTCTCGATCCCGTGGCAAAAGCCCATCTCACGGAGCATCTCGAGATCGTAATGCGCCTTCTGCTCCAGACGCTGGGCCTCCAGCAGCTTGCCCTGAGACACGAAGTACGCCTTGCGTTCGGCGAGCTCCGCCTGGATGGCGGCGATCGCGCGCTCGCGGTCGGGACCGCCCGTCACGAAGTGCTTGGCGGGATAAACCCATTCGCGCTTGAGGTCCTTGATCTTGACGCCCGTGAGCGGATCGAACTCGATCAGGGACTCGACGCCCTCGTCGCCGAGCGTGGCGCGCAGGGCGGTTTCCATGTACGCGGGGAAAATATCGACGACGCCGCCCTTGACCCGGAATTTGCCGCGGACGAACTCCATCTCATTGCGCTCGTAGTGCACCTCGACGAGCTGCTTGACCAGCTCGTCGCGCGTGACCTTCCAGCCGACCTCGAGGGGCACGGTGCGGTTCTGGTACGCCTCGGGCGAGCCGATGTTGTAGATGCACGACACTGAAGCGACGACGAGCACGTCCTTGCGCGCCAGCAAAGAGCTCGTGCACTTGAGCCGGAGGCGGTCGATGCGGTCGTTGACCGATGAATCCTTCTCGATATAGGTGTCGCTCGAGGGAACGTAGGCCTCGGGCTGGTAGTAGTCGTAGTACGAAATGAAGAACTCGACCGCGTTGTCGGGGAAGAACGACTTGAACTCCGCGTAGAGCTGCGCCGCGAGGACCTTGTTGGGGGAGAGCACGAGGGTCGGGCGGTTCAGCGTCTCGACGACGTTGGCCATCGCGAACGTCTTGCCGGAGCCCGTGACGCCGAGCAAGGTCTGGGCGGGCGCGCCTTCCTTGATGCGCGACAGGAGCGTCGTGATCGCGGCGGGCTGGTCGCCGGCGGGCTTGAAGGAGGAGCGAAGGCGAAAGGCCGACACCCGGGACGCCTCAGCGCTCGCCGAGCGGGCCCCGGATCTTGACGGACGTGCGCCGCTCGTCGAGGACGTTGGCTTCGAGCCGGAAGCGGTTCGCGTCGCCGATGACGGCCAAGGTGTTGATGTCCATGGTCGCGGCCAGCTGCTCCCGAAGCTTCGGCCCGTCGGACGCCGACGCCAGGAGCGTGTCGAGATCGTTGGCGAAGGTCTCGTTGGCGCCGTGGTACTCCATCTGCAGGTCGTAGAGGCGCATGAGCCCGAGATGGGATTGGTAGCGGAGGTCCGCCGTCGCGCGGATGGGCTTCAGATAGAAATGACGGCCGAGGGCCGCGCCGCCCGCTCCGAGCGCAAGAGCTCCGGCGATGCAGGCCAAAGTCATCGGCTGCGTGAAGGAAGCCTTGAGCTTCGCGAAGAAGGACGGCTCGGACGGCGTGGTCTCTTCCATAGGCACGTTCATTATGGAACGCATGGCGGCTCCTGTCAAGGCGGCGTCCCTCCCGTGACCGACCACGCGCGCAGCACCTCCGCGACGCTCCACGCCTGGGCCACGCAGCCGCGCGGCGTGAATGGCTCCTCCGCGTCGAAGATCTCGCTGATGGACCCGAGGCACGCCTCGCCGAGATGGGCCACCAGCCCGTCGAGGCAGGCGCGCGCGCCCGCCGCGTCCTCGGGGCGGACCTTCAGGCGCGCGTCGATGTAGGGGCCGATGAGCCAAGCCCAGACCGTGCCTTGATGGTAGGCCGCGTCGCGCGAGCGCAGGTCGCCGTCGTAGCGCCGCTTGTAGAGGGGAGACGAGCGCGCCAGGGTCCGCAGGCCGACGGGGGTCAGCAGTTCGCGCTCGACGGTGCCGAGCACGGCGCTCCAGCGCTCGCGGTTCAGGACCGGATGCGTCAGCGAGATCGCGAACAGCTGGTTGGGGCGGACGCAGGCGCCTTCCTCCGGGTCGCCGTCGACGAGGTCGTACAGGCAGGCCGCGCGGTCGTTCCAGAAGCGCGCGTTGAAGGAGACCTGCGCGCGCTGGGCGGCCTCGGCGTAGGCGCGCGCGTCCTCCGGGGCGTCGAGGCGCTCCGACCACGACTGCATCAGGCGCAGCGCGTTGTACCAGAGAGCGTTGATCTCGACCGTCTTGCCGCGCCGCGGGGTGACGACCCAATCCTGGACCTTGGCGTCCATCCAGGTGAGCTGGTAGCCGTCCGCGCCCTGGGTCAGGAGCCCGTCGGCGTCCGCGCGGATCCCGAAGCGCGTGCCCGCGGTCTGGTGCCGCACGACCTCGGCCAGCGCCGGGGCGAGCGACGCGACGGTCCCCCAGTCGCCCGTGTGCGCGTGGTAGCGGTCGAGCGCGTGGAAGAACCAAAGCGTCGCGTCCGCGGCGTGATAGAGGCCCTCCTGCTTGCCCTCGGGGAACAGGTTCGGGATGAGCCCGTCGCGCAGGTGCCGGGAGAACATGCGCAGGATGCAGGCCGCCTCGCGATGGCGGCCGGTGTTCAAGAGGAGCCCTTCGAGGCTGATCATCGTGTCGCGGCCCCAGTCGGTGAACCAGTGATAGCCCGCGATGACGGAGCGGATATCCTCCCCGAGCGCGCGCGCGCGAGCCGCGTCGAGGACGCGCGTGTTGGGCGTCACGATGAACTGGTCGGCCGCCAGCACGAGCTCCGCGCCGGAGCCGCGGCGCAGGGACGGCGGCGCCAGCGAGACGAGGCTGGCTCGTCTTGATTCCTCGATCGGGAAGGCGTCGGCGGGATTCATGGCCTCGAAGATCTCCCACGGCTCCGTCGAGGCGCCGAGGCCCGCGTCCTCGCCGGGGGCCAGGTCGGCGCGCAGGTAGCCCGGGCTCCAGAGGGCGCCCATCGCGTCGTAGCCGCGGCTATGCTCCACGCGGTAGTAGATGTCGCGCAGGCCGCCGCCGTCGAGGACGAACGAGGAGCGCCGGCCGTGCACGAGGAGCTTGAGCGGTGGCATGTCCGGCCGGCCGCGGATCTCGTAGCGCGAGCCGACCGTGCGGAGCGTGTACACGTCGCGCAGGGCCTCGTCGACGCGCCCTTCATGGGCGCGGAAGTGGACGGACGGGCGCACGCGCAGGCGCACCGGGCCCGCGGCCTCGAGCAGCCGGTAGCGGATGAGCACCGTGTTCTGAAGATGGGGCAGCACGAGGCTCTTCTCGAGCACGGTGCCGTCCATCTCGTAGCGCCAGACCGGAAGGCCGCTCTCGAGCCGGAAGCCGCTGAACGCGCGCGCGCCGTCGAACTCGAAGCTCCCTTGGGAGCGCTCGTCGCCGCCGCCGAGCTTCGCGAGCCGGCCGTCGGCGAGGCGAATCTCCTCCTCGACGTGGTTCAGCATCATGATGCGCCCGAGCGGGGCGGGCAGCGCCGCGATCAGGTAGCCGTGGAAGCGGCGCGTGCAGACGCCCGCGATCGTGCCCGCCGCGTAGCCTCCGAGGCCGTTCGTGACGAGCCATTCCCGCTCGACCAGGCGCGGAGCGTCGGACGGATCGTCCTTGGCCCACGCCATGCTGCTGACGATCGCCTCACCCAACGGGCACTCCCCGCAGAAGGCTCGCGCTGGCGGCCGGAAGGCTCCAGCGCCCTTCCTTGTCGACGGGGCTGACGACGCCGCGGCCGCCGTACTCCGGCCGCTCGCTAGACCACTGAAGCTCCCACTCACCAAGGCCGGGCGGCGCGAGCAGCGGCTCGGCCGCGGGCGACAGGTCTCCTCCCGGTCCGAGGTTCACGATGAGCAGGCGGTCGCCGCCGCGCGCGGCGGAAAAGCGCAGCGCGAACGCCGCCGGCGTCAGGACGGCCCCCGCGATGCCCCCGCTGCCCTGCGAGCGGAACGGCTCCTCGCGCCGCAGGCGCAGCAGGTCGCGGTGCAGCGCGAGCGTGGCGCCGTTGCGCGCGCGTTCCGCTTCGTCGAGCTTGCTGCGGTCAAACGCGGCCTCGCTGGCGGGGTCGCAGAGCGCGGCCTGCGCCTCGGGCGACGCGATGCTCGGAAACTGGGAGAGGAACCTGCGCCGGCCCTCGCGGACGGCGTCGCCCAGCGTGCCGCTGTGGTCCGCGAAGTAAAGGAACGGCGCGGACGAGTCGAACTCCTGGCCCTGGAACAGCAGCGGCGTCTGCGGGCCCAGCAGCAGCAGGGCCGTCAGCGCGCGGCGGCGCGCGGGGTCCGCGAGCCGGCTCAGGCGCGACCCGTCGAAGGAGTTCGCGACCTGATCGTGGTTCTCGAGATAGTGGACGAAGGCGGCCGGCGGCAGGTCCGAGGCCGGCGTGCCCCGGCGCTTTCCCTGCCAATGATAGAACTGTCCTTGATAAAGAAAGCCGCGCATGATGCACGACATGAGCTCTTGCGGCGAGCCGAGATAGCCGGAGTAATAAGCCTCGCGGCGGCCCGTGAGCGCGACGCGCGCCGTATGATGGAAGTCGTCGCTCCACAGCCCGTCAAGCCCGAGGCCCTCGGCTGCGGCAGGCCGCGCGAGCCGCGCGTCCTGCGGCTCGTTCTCGGCGAACAGCACGATCGACCGGCTCCCGGCCGCCGCGCGGGCGGCGGCCGCGGCCTCCGCGATCACGTGGACGGGCGAGGAATCGGGGATGGATTGCGTCGCGTCGAGCCGCAGGCCGTCGAGGTGATACTCCGAGATCCAGTATGCGGCGTTCGAGATGAAATACTCTCGCACGGGCGCCGCGCTCTCGCCGTCGAAATTGATCGCGGGCCCCCAATCGGTCGCCTCTGCTCGAGTGTACTTCGGGGAGAAGCGGGCGAGGTAATTGCCGTCCGGTCCGAAATGGTTGTAGACGACGTCGAGGATGACGGCGAGCCCCAGGCCGTGAGCGCGGTCCACGAACGCGCGGAACTCGTCGGGAGCGCCGTAGAGGCGCGTGGGCGCGTAGAGGTTCACCCCGTCGTAGCCCCAACCGAAGCGCCCTGGGAAATCGGCGACGGGCATCAGCTCGAGGACGGTGATCCCGAGTTCCGCGAGCTCCTTGAGCTTGCGTCCCGCCGCCTCCCACGTGCCTTCGCGCGTGAAGGTTCCCACGTGCATCTCGTAGAGCACGCGCCCCTCGAGGCGCGCGCCGCGCCAGGCGGAGTCGCGCCAGGAGTAGGACGACGGGTCCACCACCTGCGACGGGCCGTGGGGCCCTCGCGGCTGAAAGCGCGACGCGGGATCCGCGAAGGCGCCGTCCTGGTCCAAGCGGAAGCGGTACAAGGTCCCGGGCCGCGCGTCCTCCGCCGTGCCCGCGAAATACCCGCCGGGCTCCGGCTCGAGTACGGGGCCGGGCCGCTCGCTTCCACCGGCGTCCTCGAATACGACGGAGACGCCGCGGCGCTCCGGAGCCCAGACCCGGAAGTGCACGCCGCGGCCCAGGGAGTATTCGGCGCCCACCGCGAGGCGCCGCGCCCGGCCGGTCCTCGTCGTCACGCCCCCGCTCTCGTCATGGCGCCATTATAAGAACCGGACCGGGCGCAGGCCATGGAGGCCTTGTGACCGTTTTAATGCTTTCTCCGCCGCAGCCCGCGAGCAGCTCCTGCTTGCGCGCGTACATGCGCTCGCCGAGGGCGTCGAAGTCGATGTCCGTTTTTTTCGCTTGGGGGAAGAGCTCATTCTCCTCCTCCTTCATGTGATGCCGCACGTTCTCGGCGAGCACCGTGAACTTTGCGCAGTAGTTCTCCTCGGCGCCGCTCATGAGGTCGAGCTCGGCGATCAGAATCTTCGCGGCGTGATGCTCCTCGTCCGCCTCGTCGAGCAGGCCGTCCTCGTCCTCCATCTTCTGGCGCAGCGACGGATAGAAAAGCTCCTCCTCGACGGCCGCGTGCGCCTTCATCTCGGACGCGGATTGGGCGTCCTCGAACCGGATGGCCACGGGGAAAAGCCTTCATGACGGCGCTTTTGGTAGACTCTACGGGTGAAATCATTCGACGAGCTGAAGCTGAGCGCCCCGGTGGCCCGCGCGATCGCGGAATTAGGCTACAGCACCCCGACCGAAATCCAGCAGCAGGCGCTGCCGATCCTGCTGGGCGCCCCGACCGACTTCATCGGCCAGGCGGCGACCGGCACCGGCAAGACCGCCGCGTTCGGCATCCCGCTCCTCGAGCGCATCGACGCGTCCAAGAAGCTCGTGCAGGGGCTCATCCTCTGCCCGACGCGCGAGCTCGCGGTCCAGGTGTCCGGGCAGATCAACCTGTTCGGCAAGCACAAAGGCGTGAAGGCGGTCCCGATCTACGGCGGCACGAGCTACGCGGCCCAGCTCGATGGCCTCAAGCACGGCTCCGCGATCGTGGTGGGCACGCCGGGCCGCATCATCGATCTGATCGACCGCGGCGCGCTGAAGCTCGCGAACGTGAAGACGGTCATCCTCGACGAGGCCGACGAGATGATCTCGATGGGATTCAAAGAGGACCTCGAAAAGATTTTGAAGTCCACGGCTCGTGAAACGAGCCATATCTGGCTGTTCTCCGCCACGATGAGCCCCGGCGTGCGCCGCGTGGCCGACACGTACCTGCGCAAGCCCAAGCAGGTCCAGATCAACCGCGGCGAGATGCTCTCGACGACCGTCGAGCAGATCTACTACCTCGCGCGCGAGTCCGACAAGCCCGAGCTGCTCGTCAAGATCATCGAGTCCGCCGACGACTTTTACGGCCTCGTGTTCTGCCAGACGAAGGCGCTCGTGATGGACGTCGCGCAGGCCATGATCAATCGGGGCTATAAGGTCGACACTTTGCACGGCGACAAGACGCAGCAGGACCGCGACCGCACGATGGCCTCCTTCCGCGAGAGGAAGGTCAACCTGCTCATCTGCACGGACGTGGCCTCTCGGGGGCTCGACGTAAAAGAGCTCACGCACGTCATCAACTACTCGATCCCTCGCGAGATGGACGTCTACGTCCACCGCATCGGCCGGACGGCGCGCAGCGGCAAGTCGGGGCTCGCCATCAGCCTCGTGAGCCCGACCAACCGCCACATGATCAGCCGCATCGAGTACATGACCAAGAGCCGCATGAAGGAGGGGAAGATCCCCACGCGGCAGGAGGTCGGCGCCAAGAAGGTGGCCAAGATCCTCACGGCGTTCCAGGAGAAGGAGAAATATTTCCGCGCGGCGGAGTTCCTCGGTCCCGACTGGGAGCTCGCCACCGAGGAGATGGACCTCAAGGAGATCATCGCCCGCTTCCTGTGCCTCCTGACGCCCGAGACGTTCGAGGACGTGAAGCCTTCGGATTCCTTTCCCTCTATAACGGCGAAGCCGCCGTCTCCGTACCACCGCAAGCCGGATCACAAGGGCCATTACAAGAAGCGCCCGCACTGAGACCGGCGTGAAGACGAATCCCCTCGGACGGTCCGGCCTTCAGGTCTCGGCGCTTTCCCTCGGGACGATGAACTTCGGCGCGGACTGGCACAAGATCGGCGCGATCGACGACAAGACCGCCTCTTCCCTGATCGACCTCGCGCTCGAGCGCGGCGTGAACTTGATCGACACCGCGGACATCTACGGGCGCGGCGCCGCGGAAGAGATGCTGGGGCGGATTCTGAAGGGCCGGCGCAAGAAGCTGCTCCTCGCGACGAAGGTTCTCGGCCAGATGAATCTGGAGGATCGCTCGACGAGCGGCCTGTCGGCGCGCTGGATCAAGAAAGCGCTCGACGGCAGCCTCAAGCGCCTAAAGACCGATCACGTCGATCTCTACATGCCTCACGGCTGGGATTTTGAGGTCCCGCTCGAGGAAACGTTGGGCGCCCTCGACCTCGCGGTGAAGGCGGGCAAGGTCCGCGTTCTCGGCAGCTCGAACTTCTCCGGCGGACAATACGCGTCTGCCGGCGGCCGCTTCAGCTTCAACCAGGTCCAGTACAGCCTCGTCGCGCGCTTCGCCGAAAATGATCAGGCGGCGGACACGCCGCTGCTCGCGTGGAGCCCGCTCGCGGGCGGCTTGCTCAGCGGCAAGGGCGCCGCGGGAAGGCGCGCGAATCCCGACGCATTCCCGTATGTGCCGCCCGAACGCGGCGCGGCCGTCGTGTCGGTTCTCAAGCGCGTCGCGACGCTCGAGGGGACGACCTGCGCGCAGGCGGCGCTCGGCTGGATCATGGGCAAGCCGTTCGTCGCGTCCGCCGTCGTCGGGGCGCGCACGTCCGAGCAGCTCGCGGAGCTGCTCGGCTCGAAGCCGCTCTCGCCCCGCGCGGCAGCGCTTCTCGACCGCGCCTCGGAGCTATGTTCTCGGCTTTAAGCCACCGGAACTTCCGTCTCTTCTTCTTCGGCCAGTTCGTTTCGCTGACGGGGTCGTGGATGCAGAACACCGCGCAGGCGTGGCTTGTCTACCGCCTGACGAAGGACCCGCTCATGCTGGGGCTCGTGGCGCTCGTCGGACAGCTGCCGGTGCTCGTGCTCGGCTTCTACGCGGGCTTCGCGGTCGATCACGCCGACCACCTCAAGCTCGTCAAGCGCACGCAGTTCCTCGCGATGGCCCAGGCCGCCATGCTCGCGCTTCTCACCTGGGGCGGGCAGATCGAGGTCTGGCATGTGTTCCTGCTCTCGTTCGGCCTCGGCACGGTCAACGCCTTCGATATGCCCGCGCGCCAGGTGCTCATCGGCGAGCTCGTGCCCGTGGAGCATCGCCACAACGCGATCGCCCTCAATTCGTCCGTCGTCAACGCGTCGCGGATCATCGGTCCCGCGCTGGCGGGCCTCGCGATCGCCTACGCGGGCGAGGCGGGCTGCTTCGCGTTCAACGCGGTCAGCTACGTCGCCGTGCTGTTCGCCCTCAAGGCGATGCGCGGCGTGCGCCAGCCTCCGCCCGCGACGCCGCGCGGCGGCCCCTGGATGGAGATCGGCGACGGCATGGCCTACGCGTTCGGCCACGAGCCGATCCGCCTCATGCTCATGGCGCTCACGGTGATGGGCCTCGTCGGGCTTCCGGTCTACACCTTGATGCCCGTCTTCGCCGAGGAGGTCCTGCACTCGGGCGTCAAGGGGCTCGGCATTCTTTCGTCGTTCTCGGGCGCCGGGGCGATGCTGGGCGCGCTGGCCCTCGCCCGGCGGCGCGGCGCCAAGGGGATGGGCGCTACGATCGTTTCGGGCTCGGCCGGCATGTCCGTCGCGCTGGCCGGAATGGCCTTCTCCCGGCATTTCTGGCTCTCATGCTTCTTCATGGCGCTGATGGGCTGGTTCACCGTGCGCGTGCTCGCGGGCGCGAACACGGCGCTGCAGGAGCTGTCCGACGACCGCCACCGCGGACGCGTCATGAGCTTCTTCTCCATGATCTTCGTCGGGCTCTCCCCGCTCGGGAGCTTCGTGGCGGGCGGGCTCGCCTCTCGCTTCGGCGTCGCCTGGACCACCGCCTGGATGGCCGCCGGCATGGCCGCGCTCGCCATCGGCTACGGCAAAAGGCTGAGGGCTATCTAGGACCTTTGGCCCATGCGCGTCCGGCGGGCCGCGGCTACAATGTGGTTATGAGCTCCATGGAGATGTACGTCAAGTTCATGTTCACCCTCACGGTAGGCCTCGTGGGCGTCGGCATGGTGCTCAAAACCCTGCTTGAGACGATCCTTCACGAGTGGGACGCGGTGCACGAGATCCGGACCGGCTGGAACGCCCTGTTCCATTCCCGCCCATACGCCGATTCGGTGCGCGCCGAGGACATCCTGATGGAGATCGAGCGCGACCACGACAAGCGCCGCCTTCCGGAGCTCTCGATCGACCGCCGCCGCCAGGCGCTGCGCGAAGTCCGCGAAGCCGAAGACAGACTTTTGTCGCCTCCCGTCGCCGAACCCGTTTAGTACACTGGTCGGGTGAGCCTCGAACAGCGCGCGCGCGCTTGGCGCCGACAACGCCGACACACCTTCCTTCTTGAAGCCTCGGCCCTCGCTGTGCGGTGGGCTCTCGCGCCCGCGGGGACCGTGCGCGCCGCTGATCTCT
>Ga0163144_10005595_pt1 | contig 27916 bp, 16 predicted proteins | sample OliLak19BULKMAT1_FD_123175 | JGI IMG/M metagenome (GOLD analysis project Ga0163144, IMG submission 123175) | Freshwater microbial mat bacterial communities from Lake Vanda, McMurdo Dry Valleys, Antarctica - Oligotrophic Lake LV.19.BULKMAT1 | ecosystem: Environmental > Aquatic > Freshwater >... | reverse complement strand
GGGTCCCGTCGCGGCCTCGGCGAGGCCACCTACAACGGACGGGGGCGAGCTGCACGATTCGTTTGAGGTGCAGCCTGCGGCCGTGGGATCGGCGCCGGTTGCGCGTCGCGTGCACCGAAACCATCGTGCGTGGATGCGCGTGGTTCGTACCCGGCGTCCACGGAGGGCCGCCCTCCACCTGTGCGTTGAACTCTCGAAATAAGTGTAAGGTGCAGGCTGGTATTGGGAGAGAGCAGGAATCAGGCTCGAGGGAATGAAACGTTGGGCTCTTCGTCTGATCATGGTTACCGTGGTGCTGGCGGGCAGTGCCACTGCGGCACCTTCCCCGGACTCCGCGCTGCCTGCGGGCACGCTCGTGGTGATGACCTACAATCTGAGGTACGCCAGCGACCGACCGCCCCACGCGTGGCCGGACCGGCGGCCGGCGATGGTGCAACGCCTGCGAGAGGTGGCGCCCGACATGATCGGGACCCAGGAGGGGGTTTACGGGCAGCTCAAGGACCTCGCGAACGACCTGCCGGAGTACCGCTGGATCGGTTTGGGCCGCGAAGGGGGAAGCCGCGGCGAATTCATGGCGATTTACTACCGTCGCGACCGCCTCGAGCCGATGGAGTATGACCACTACTGGCTGAGCGACACGCCCGACGTCATCGGTTCAATCACCTGGGGACATACCTATCGGCGCATGGTGACCTGGGTCCGATTCCTCGACCGCTCGACCGGGAAGGTCTTCATCCTGCTCAACACCCACTTCGACCATGAGGTGCAGCCCGCCCGGGAAAAGGCCGCCGCACTCATCCGCAGCCGGATCGCACTTTGGGATCCGAGGGTTCCGGTGATTGTCACCGGGGACTTCAACATCGCGGCCGGGAGCAACCCGGTTTACGACACACTGACAAAGGACGGCGCGCTGCAGGACACCTGGCAGTCGGCCAAGCGGCGGACGGGAGATGTCAGCCTGAATACGTTTACCGGTTACGAGCCGGTGAAGCGCAACTCCGAGCGGATTGACTGGATCCTGGCGGGTGCGGGCGTGCAAACGGACCGGGTCGAGATCATGGACTGGGCCGGCGATGCCGAGCAGCCGAGCGACCACCTGCCGGTGGTCGCGTGGGTGCGGCTGCCGTAGGTGGGCTGATGGGATGGCAAAGCCGGTCCCGGTTCGGATGATTCACCGACCCCGCGGTCGTTCACGCAAAAGCGGGCAACCCGCGAAATGAGGTCCGGGGGTCGCGGCTTCGTGTTGGCAATTCTCAGCAAAGGCAACCGTCCAGCCAACAAGGCGCCTCCACCCCCGGACCTCATTTCGCTGAGTCAAAGGGTGGCTGGTGGGTTATGCGCCGGATCGATCGCAGCAGGTACTGGTGGATCCGAGATTGCTGGGCGGGCGCTCCTCGGTGGAGCTTTGGTCCAACCACGCGGCTGGCTTGGGTCGCAGCCCGGTCTTGCGAGCGTGACGTTCGCGGGTGGGCTTCGACCTTGGGCTCCGGAACGTGGCCAAGGGGAGAGGCAGCCGGAGTTTTCCGCTGCGCGGCACGCGCAGTGCGACGATGTGGACAAGGGAAAACAGCCCTGCGTCCACCGAAGCCGGACACTCGCGGAGCTTGGGCGGCTGCCTCTCCTCTTCTGCACATCGTAATTAGCCCACGATTACCGGTGGAGGGGAATGCGAAGCGCGATCGGTGCTGATCTGGTTTTTATGCGGCCTCGACGGGTTGTGCGGCCTCAGCGAGGCCACCTACAGAGGGAGGAGGTAGGGGCGGATCAGGGGGGCCCAGAGTTCATAACCCTTGCGGTTCATGTGGAGGCGATCGGCAATGAAGATGTCGGCCTTGGGCTGGCCGTCGGACTCGAGCATGACGGCGTTGACGTTGATCATCGAATCGCGCGGATCCTTGGCCAGGCAGGCGGCAATCCCTCCGTTGGCCTCGATCATCAGGTCGCGCTTGTCCCACCGCGCCGGGTTCAGGGCCAGAGCAACGAACAGAATGCGGGTCTGCGGCAGCTCCGCGTGAATCCGGTCGACCAGCGTCTTGAGATCACCCACCACCGCATCGACCGGCCTGCCGGCGTTGATATCATTCGTCCCGGAATAAATCACCACCTGGCGCGGGTTGTACTGGAGAATGGTGCGCTCAAAGTGCCGCAGCAGGTCCTTGAGGGTCGAACCGCCAAATCCGCGGTTCAGCACGCGCAGGTTCGGATAATCCGTCGCCAGATCCGCCCACATCCGGATGGAGGAGCTGCCGGTGAAGACAATCGGGCGATCCGGCGGAGGCGACGCCCTGTCGGCCGCCTCGAATGCGCGCATTTCCTTGGCCCAGCGGTCATCGGCCGCCAAGGCGGGCAACTCCGCGGCGAGCACGCGCGGCGCAAATGGTCCGATCCACGCGAGAGTCAGAAGCCCCAAACCAACCAGCAAGGAGGGTAAACGCATGCCGTGAACCTGCCCCAGACCACGGTTCAATCCAAGCCCCGAGTAGCGCGAGCGACGCGAGGCCGGTTTTGGGAGCCGAAAATGATCCCAGCGCGGCGGCGGGCCCCGCTTGCACCCGCACCGCTGGGTCGCTTTGCTTTGCCACCGTGATGCGCCTGCTCCTCGTCCTCGGTCTTGGTGTTCTCATGGGTGTTGCCCGGGCGGCGGTTCCGCCGGATCCACTCAGCACCCTTCGGCCGGGTCATCCCCGGCTGCTCTTCACCGACGCCGAACTCGCGGCTGCGGTGCAAGCCGCGCAGACTGATCCGCTGCGGGCCGCGTTGCACCGAAGCCTGGTGGCGGCGGCCGAGGAGGAGCTCGGATCCAAGCCGATCGCCCATGTGCTCAAGGGCCCGCGCCTGCTCGACCAGTCGCGCACCTGCGTGCGCCGGGTGCTCATTTGTTCGCTCGCTTTTCGATTGACCGGCGACCGGCGTTTTTCCGCCCGCGCGATGAAGGAAATGGCGGTGGCCGCGGCGTTTCCGGACTGGAACCCCTCCCACTTCCTCGACGTCGCGGAGATGAGCACGGCTCTCGCGATCGGCTACGACTGGCTGTATCCGATACTTACTGACAAGGAACGCGCGCTGATCCGCTCCGCCCTGCTCAAGCACGCGCTCGTCTTTGCCACCAACGCCTACGCCTCGACCGACCCGACGAAGCGTCCGTCCGACAAGCGCCTGTGGTTCGTCGCCGCCCACCACAATTGGAACCAAGTCTGCAACACGGGCCTGCTGGCCGCCGCGCTCGCCCTCGCCGACAAGGAGCCGGAGCTGGCGCGAACCGTCATTGCCGGCGTGCGCCGCTCGCTGCCGCTGGCGATGGCGGCCTACCAGCCGGCCGGCGCGTATCCGGAAGGTCCGGGTTACTGGGAATATGGCACCACTTACAATGTCGTCGGACTGGCCCTGCTCGAGTCCGCCCTCGGCACCGATTTCGGACTCAGTCTCCAGCCTGGGTTCGATCGCACGACGTCCTATCGCCTGCACATCCAGAGTCCGTCCGGGCTCGCCTTCAACCACGCCGATGGCGGCGCTCGTCTCGGTCCGTCCGTCGCCTACACCTGGCTGGCAAAACGCTTCGGCGACGTTGCCGCCCAATTCCACAGTCGGGCCCTGCTGGTGAACGCCATCGAAACCATTCCGCCGAATCGCATCACTGACCGGGTCGCCGCGCTGCATGCGGTTTGGTTCCCCGCGAAGGGCAATCCGGAAGAGGCCGCGAAGGCCCCGCTGGACGCACATTTCCCCGGAGTGGCGGAGCTGGCCACCTTCCGCAGCGCTTGGAACGACCCTCGGGCCCTCTATCTCGGCTTCAAGGCCGGCAGCAACACGGTCAACCACGCCCACCTCGATCTGGGCTCGTTCGTGTTTGATGCCGACGGGGTGCGCTGGTCCCACGATCTCGGACCCGATGACTACAACCTGCCGGCCTACTTCGGGGCGAAGCGCTGGACCTATTACCGGCTGAACAACCTCAGCCACTCTACCCTGACCCCGGGCAACCTGCTGCAAGACCCTCGAGCCCAAGCGCCCCTGCGCCGTTTCGCGAGCACGCCGGCCCGCGCCTATGCGGTGGCGGACCTGACCACGGCCTATCCGGGCGCGACCCGTCAGACCCTGCGCGGCGTGGCGCTCCTCGACCGACGCCGGGTTCTGGTCCAGGACGACGTCACCGGGCTCACCCCGGGCACCGCCTTGACTTGGCGCATGCTGACCGAGGCGAAAATCCGACTTTCCGACGGCGGCCGGACCGCCACGCTGACCCAGAACGGGCACACCCTTCGAGCGGAGATCCTTTCCCCCGCCGGGGTGGTCTTCAGTTCGCGACTGGCGACTCCACCCACCAAGGCCGAGAGACAAAACGCGGGATTTACGGAATTGAAGGTGCAGGCACCGGCCGACGCCACGCGCAGCTCCGATGTCCGCCTCTCCGTGCTGCTGACCCCGATCGGTCAAAACTGGACCGCCCCGGCGCCCGCGCCGCACCTGCAACCCTTGGTCGACTGGATCGAAGGCCCTGCGGGCTAACGTGGGACTGTCCGCGACCGCATCTGAAAAGAGGAGCGATCGGAGGACGACTGCGCGTCTGAATGGAGCTCCACCGAACACGCAGGGGGGCCAAGCTCGCGCCTGAGCGGCTCAAACAACTTCTTTGCGCCTGCCCCCACGAGCCACCGGTTCGGCAGTCAGTCTACCGCGGAGTCGTTGAAATGAAGGTGCTCTTTCATCTTCTGATCCGCCACGTTCGAGTCGCGCTGCATGATCGCCCGAGCGAGTTGTTCATGAAAGTCCGGCGGGTGGGGGATAGTCTGGCGTCTGAGCCACCGTGACGTCAGGAGGCTGCGCACGCCAGTCCGCTTCAAGGTCTGCTCAAGCAGCGGCAGTCCGGTCGAACGTGCGAGCTTGAGATGAAACTCCAGATGGACCAGGCCCCCCTGGGTCTCGGTGGCCATCCGGTGATCGAGCGTGCGTGCATCCTCGAGGATGGCTGCGAGCAGGTCGTCGCCGGCTTTCTCGGCCAGAATGCGGGCCACGTGGCGTTCAATGGCCTCGCGCAGGGCGAAGTCGTTGCGGATGTTCTCCCGGTCAGGCCGGATCACCCGGGTTCCGTACATCTCCTTGGTTTCCACCAAACCATCCGTGGAAAGCCGTGCCAAGACCTCGTTCACAATCGAGAGGCTGACGTTGTACTTCTTCACCAAATCCCGACGCACGAGATGCTCGCCGGGCTTGAACACTTCATCGGTGATCGCCCGGCGCAACTCCGCATACACCCGGCTGGACTTGGTTTGAAAGGTATCCTCGTCGATTTCCATGCAGTCCCATCGAAACTGGCAAGGCGACTTCGCTTGTCAACGGCCGGTCAAGGGGCCTTGAGGCCGTCGGACATGAGATAACCGACGAGATCGCGGACCGCGTCACTCTCCAAGCCATCGAGCAGCCCCGCGGGCATGAGCGAGACCGGAAGCCGCTGCACCTCTTTGATTTCAGCGCGGTTTACCGCCACCTCCGCCGACATCGTGCGCAGCATCAATACCTGATCCGACTCCGAGGCGAGTGTCCCGCTGAGGGTCCGTCCGTCGTTGAGGGTGACGACGTGCATGCGATAGTCGGCAGGAATGGCGGCGTTGGGGTCGACCACATTGATCAGTACGTAGTCGAGATTCTTCCGTCCTGAGCCGGTCAGATCGGGGCCGATCGTCTGACCGCGTCCAAATAAGACATGGCAGATCGCGCACCGTTGGTCAAAAAGGGCCGCGCCCTTCGCGAGATCGGCGGCGATGAGCGCGGCAGGCGTCAGATCCGCTCGCAGACGAGCCAGGCTCGCATCGGTCTCCGCCGAGGTCGGCGCAACGCTGCCCCAGACGCGATCGAAGCGTCGCCGCACGGCTTCGTTTCCGAGCTGGGAGAGTTGTCGGGCCTGCAGGGGGGAAAGCGCATGACGAGCAATGCTCGACGCACCGATGGCGTCGAGGAGAAGGAGGGCGGAGGCGGGGCGGGTGATCAAGTTGTCGATCACGGCAACTTGTGCGGTCGCGGATAGTCGCGGAAAAGCCTCCAGCAAAGCGGGTGCCGCCCTCGTGTCATTGACCACGGCCAAAGCGCGGATGGCCGGTTCGACCCAGGTGCCCGCCTGCACCAGCGCGAGCAGATCACTGACCAGCCAAGGCGGTGGCGACTCGGAAAACGTATCAAGTGCTCGGGTACGAATCTCCGGACTGCGGCGGGAGTCGTTCATCACGTCGCGGAGTTGGCTGATTGCAGCGGAATCGTCCAGGCGCGTGGCGATCCGGATTCCCGCCTGCCGCACGAGGTCGTCTTCGCTTTGAGCGAGAATTGCAAGGATGGCGGGTGCGCGAACGGGCATGCTCAGGTGACGCTGTCCGGCGAGCCCCTGCTCTGCAGCAGCGAGCAACTCGCCGAGCTGAGCCGGACTTGCAGCGCGATCGAAAGCGAGGAAAAGCGCGTCCCCGGCAGCGCGGTGGGTGGTGAAAGCCTCGGCGAGCCGACGGGCCACGAAGCGGCTCAGCCGGGGCGCGCGGGTCGTCGCCGCCTCCACGGCGATCTCGTCGGGCTGCAACAGAACGGCCGGCTCCAGACCATACCACAGGAGACGGACCAGGTTGGGATCGGACGCAGGCGAGCAGGTGGCCATCAAGGCCCTCGCCAGCGGCCAGCGGGCATCCGGCTCCAACCGCTGGAGCGCGGAGGCCAGCGCCATCCGGACCAGCCACGATGACTCCCGCGCGGCCAGCCCAACCAAGGCCTCGCGGGTATCCGCTCCGATCGGCTCATCCGCCAGCAGACGGACCGCCCAATGGCGGATGTGTTCGTCCCTATGGTCGAGCAGCGATCGCAACCAAGCCGGAGTTGCTCCCATGGTGGCGGACAGAGCCCAGAGCGCCCGCAGCTTCTGGGGCGTGCCTGTCTGGTCGCGGAAGAGCGCATGCAACGCGGTGTGCGCCGGGGTGCAGTCGATCCCCGCCGCGGCGTGCTCCTGAAGGAGGACCCGGGCGCGACGCACATACCAGTCGTTGCGATGCAGTTGCAGGGCCACCAGTTCGGACAGGGACGCCTTGCGAAGATCGACGGTGACCCGGCGCGGCTCGCCATAACTGATCTTGTAGATGCGTCCGCTTGATCGGTGGACGCCATCGCGATCGTGGCACTCCCCCTCATCGACCCAGTCGGTCACGACCACGTCGCCATCTGGTCCATACTCGAGCGAGATGGCGCGAAACCAAGGATCCGCTACGGACGCAAAATCCGGACCGTGCACCGCGCGGAAGGGTTCGTCCTCGGCGGGGCGCACCAGAAAATCGCGATTGAGACGGCGTCCATGGATGTTGCTCATAAGCACGCTTCCCCGGTATTCCGCCGGCCAACGGTCGCCGAGGTAGATCATCGCATCCGAATGCGAGTGACCGCCACCGAGCGCGTCATTTCCGCTGCGTTCGCGTCCCCCTTGGTCCCATGTCCCTCCGCCCCAGTGCAGATGATCACTGGTGGCGGTCATCAGTTCGTAGGTGTGCGGGTTGGGGTGTCCGCCCCGGTTCTTCCAGCGTTCGAAGCGCACGCCCGGCACGACGTGCCACAAGTGCTCAATCACGCTTGTGCTGATGAAGGCCTGGCCATGGTCGTCGAAGTCGAGCCCCCAGGGGTTGATTGTGCCATCCGCAACCACGTCGAATCGATGCTGCGTCGGATGGTAGCGCCAGATGGCACAGCTCAGCGGGACGCGTTCGCCGGGCGGCGTGCCAGGACGGCCCACGAGCGAGGGCTGCTTGATTCCATGCCGCCCGTAGAGCCAGCCGTCGGGTCCCCACGTGAGGCCGTTGACCGTATTGTGTTCCGCGCCCAAGGACCAGCCGTCAAGATGGGTCACGGGCTCGCCATCGGGTCGGTCATCACCATCCCGATCCGGAATGAACGCCAGAGTGGGGGCCGTGGTGACCCATACGCCGCCGAACCCGAGGACCAGTCCAGTCAGGCGATTGAGCCGGTCATGGAAGATTTTCCGGTGGTCGTAGGTGCCGTCGCCATTGGTGTCTTCGAGGATGAGGATACGGTCCCGGTGTTCGTCGACAAATGAAGATCCGGCGTAGGAGTAACTCTCCGCGACCCAGAGTCGTCCGCGGTCATCGTGGGCGATCGCGATGGGCTGGCGCACGTCGGGTTCTGCCGCGGCGAGCGTGACCTTGAACCCCGGCGGCACCCGCATGCGGCCAACCGCCTCCCGTGGCGGGAGCGGCTGGCCGGAAGGCTGGGTGTCGACGGGTCGGTATTCAGCCGTCGTCCCTGCGTGGGCCGGTAGAAGACCCAACAGCGAGAACGCGAGCCAGCGACCCAACCTGCGGTTGGATGACACCGGCTCAGCTGTAGGGCCGGCCCTGCATCGGAGGAAACTTACGAGGGGGTGGCTAGAAGCGTCCACTAAATGACAGGAAGGTCCGCCGCAGACCCCATTGCGAGTTGCCGGAGATGAACACGAGGTCGTTGGTCAGATTGTTGCAGCGCAGGCGCAGGCTGTAGCGTCCGTTCTTCCAAGAGTAGTTCGCTCCGGCGTCAAGCAGGTATTGGTCACCGCGGAACGACTCGTAAGTGCCGGGTGCCATGACCCATCCTTTGAACATCAGTTTGCCGCCGCCGGTGATTTCAAACCCGTTGCGATTCGAATCACGGAAGTCGTACTTCAGATTGATCATCGCGGAGTCGATCATCGCCTCGATCGGCACGATGCGCCCGTCGGAGGCCGGCTTGTCGCCGTCAATCGCCGCGAAGGCCGCCATCACCGTGAGCCGCTTGGTCGGCTGGCCGTAAACTTCGAACTCGAAGCCGCGGGCGCCTTCGCCGTTCACCACGTAGTTACGATTGAACGACACGACGCCGACCCCGTTGGCGCCGGGCTCCGTCCTGAAGTCATTCAGGATGAAACCATTCCTCGTGATCTTGAACATCGAGAACGACGCGGTGATCCGGTTGTCGAGCAGGCTGGCCTTGGCACCGATCTCGTCGAGTTCGGCGGTGACCTGGGAGGTCAGGGTCTCATTGAACCGCGGATCGGTGGGCAGCCAGCTTGGTGCGCCGGCGCTGGGAAGGATGTTGCTGAACACGTTCGCGGTGACGCGTGGATCGGCCTGTTCGCTGTGTACGTAGTAGATCGTCATCCAGTCGGCTGGCTTGTAGCTGACGGAGTAGCGCGGCACATCGGTCACCAGGTCCGCGGGTGTGGTCTTGACATTAGTGCGACGATTGAGGGTTTCGCTGCCCGTCTCGTCCTTGCGCCAGCCATACATGACGCTGAACATGTTATTGAAAAAGGACCCTGAGTATTGTCCGAAATAACCGAAGCCGTCGTTCTTCCCGTAGTTGTTCGTGGTGAAGGTGGTTACGTACGTGTCCGGATTGAAGAAGGAAGGAATCGTGTAGTCGGGCGTGTAGAGATTCTGGGTCAAACCACCCCGCTGTCCGGAACGGATGTCGCTCTCGCCCCGGGCGAGGTCGTAGCCGGCGAGAAACTGGTGGTTGCTGGAGCCGATCGGGAGTTCGTAGAGGATGTCGCCCTGGATGCGGCTGCCCTCGATTTCACGCAACTCATGGAGGTAGCTGATGCCAACCTGGAATTCCCTCGCAATCGTTGGGTGCGGCAGGGCGGTGGGCGAGAGGGCGAAACGACGGAGCTCTTCGGAAATATCGCTGTGGCTGATGCCCTGGCGAATCGAGAGGTTGTCAGTGAACTTGTGGGTCAGAAATGCGGACAGTGTGGTGGTTTCGCTGACACGGCCCTTTCCGGCGTACCCGTAGACCCGCTCCTTGGGCACGTAGGGATCACCGCGGAACGGGTTCCAGTTGACCGCGGGGTTGATTTGATTGAGCGAGGCCTGCAGCCGGAACTGTTCATTGTTCTGCCAGTAGGCCTCTCCGACTGGACCACCGCTCTGATTGTAGGAGAAGGACGTGTTGACCAGCAAATTGGTCTTCGGCCCGATGTCCCACCGGAAGGAGGGTCCGATGCCGTATTTCTTTCCGGCCATCAGGTCACCTCCGCGCACGCCGTCGCTTTCCTCGTAGAAGAGCGGGATCCGGTAGCCCATTTTTCCGTCGGATCGCAGGCGCCTGCTGTGATCGTACTCGGCGCGGTAGAAACTGTCCGTACCAATGGTAACGTCGTAGAGGTCGCGGTCGGTGCTCAGCGGCACCTTGGAGATGAAGTTCACCAAGCCACCGGCTTCACCTCGGCCCATGGCGGCGGAGGCGGGACCCTTGACATACTCGATCCGGTCGTAGAGGGCCCGGTCGCGATTGACCGTCAGGGGAGAGATGTAACCGTCGACGTAGGTCCGGCTGATTTGCAGGCCGCGGATGTAAAACGTTTCCGGCTGATGGGTGTTGGACCGGGGATTGACGTTGGGGACGTACTTAGTGAATTCACGGCTGTCAAAAATGAAGGTGTCGTTGAGGAATTCGGCGGTGATCACGCCCACGGACTGGGGAACGTCGATGTAGCGCAGATTCAGTCGAGACGATGAACTTGAATACTGGGCTCCGTAACCGACGGACTCGGTGGACTGAACCTGGAACGGAGACAGGGTGATGGCCTCTTCGTCCGTGTGGGCCGGACGGGATGGGCTTGATGAGGTCTGGGCGTGGAGGCCGAGCGACAGCGGGAGCAAGGTGAGCAAGCAGAGCGAAGTCCGCGCGGGGGAGGCAGGCAGCGTTGGCATGGGGGGTGGGGATGGATGACGAGGCAAACGGCACGGAACGAGAATAGCGGTCGGCCGAATAAAGTGGTGGCAGGGGCTGAGGCAGAGGGGACTTTCGGGAGAAAGCCTTCGGGGAAATCGGGAAGGGTGCGTTAGGCGGGAAGGGCGGGTTCGAGCACGCGGTAGCACTGTTCGGCAGCGGCAGTGGGATTGTAGCCGGGCCGGTTGGAGATCTGGGCGCTGACTTCGGCAACGACCGGGCCCCGGTAGCCCAGGGACGTCAGCAGGCGGAAGTAGGCGGCGAAGTCGGTCGTGCCGTCACCCGGAAGCAGAAAACGCACATCGGCAGGGGTTCCGGAGGCTTCCTTGACGTGCACGTAGCGGGTCGCGCTGGCCAGGGGCCGCAGGCTCTCTTCGATTGAGAATCCGGCGAGCGCAAAGTGGCTGTGGTCGTAGACCAGCGACACGTGGGAGCCAGCGGTTTGATTCAGGATCCAAAGGAGCCGTTCCGGTGTATTGACCGCGTGGTTCACGTGAGCCTTGATCGCGATCGAAAGACCGGCGGCGGCGGCCGTCCGGTTCCACTCTCCGAGGCGGTCGGCCATACGGGCGCGTTGTTCCGGCCATTCGGCGGGTTTGCCACCGAGGGTCGTCTGGAGCAAGGGTGGTTCCGTGGGACTCAGCTCGCGGGCAAATTCGGCGGCGCGCTGAATGGAGACCAGGTTCTCAGCGTGGACCGCCGGCTCGGCCGTGAGACTGAAGCTGCCAAGCAGGGCGCTGGCGGAGATCCCGTTCCGGGCCAGGCTCGTGCGGACGCGGGCTCGCACATCGGGTGTGAGCCTCTTCGGTTCGGTGGGAAAACCTGTGATCAGCGACAACTCGACATTGCGGTAGCCGATGCGGGCGCAGGTGGTGATGGCGTCTTCCAGCGACAACGATTTCATACCGTAGAGGCTGAAACCGAGGCTGAGGCCGCCCGGCCGGGCGGATCGGCTCAGCGGGGTGCAGCCGGCGGTGAGAACCGCGGCCGAAGCCAGCCTGAGGAAGCTGCGTCGGGTGGTTGAAGACATCAGTGGGGTGTGCCCGATGGGGGTGAAACTAGGCGGCGTTTTGCAGACGCCTCCGCTCCTCGTCGAGCAGACTCATCCACGCACCCATGTAGTGTCCGTGGTCGTGGAAGGTCCGGCCACTGACGAGATTGCGGTCCACGACGCACGGTTCGTGCACGAAGATGCCGCCGCAGACTTCCACATCGAAGCGGCACTTGCCGACCGCGGAGATGCGTCGACCGCGGAGACAATCGGCGCGCGCCGGGATCTCGCAGCCGTGACATACGCTCGCGATGGGCTTGTTGTGTTCGAAGAACCACCGGGTGATGCGGATGAGGTCCGGATCATCGCGGATGTATTCGGGCGCCCGTCCACCGCTGAAAAAGATCCCAAGGTACTCCTCGGGAACGATGTCCTTGAAGGCGATGTCGGCATCAATCGTGTACCCTTCCCATTCCTTCGTGATGGTCCAGCCCGGCTTTACTTCGTGGAGCACCATTTGGTACTTCCGCTTCTCGGGAGCGGCGACGACCGGCAAGTAGCCACCTTCTTGAAGACGGAAGAAGGGATAGAGCGTGTCGACGGTTTCAGAAGCGTCGCCTACGATGATGAGCACCTTGTTTTGCATGAGTAAAAGAGAAGAGCGCACGCACGGGCTGCGCGGAAGAGAGAAGACGATGAGGAGGGGTGGGGAGAAACGGACTGACTGCGGCTGACGGGAACGAATCAGGGTCGCAAGAACGGTCAAGCACTTAATGATCGATCAAGTCGTTCTTTGAGTTGACACGTCTGCTTTTTGACTAAAGTTCGTTCCGTTTCGGGTCAGGCGAGTTGAACCCCAACCCCCGCTGTACGCTCATGCCGTCTCCTTCCGTCGTTTCGGACCGTCGTTATCTTGTTCTCGTGGCCGCCTTCCTTGGATGGATGTTTGACGGCATGGAGATGGGGATCTTCCCGCTGGTCGCGCGTCCGGCGCTGATGGAGATGCAGGCCGCCACCGGGGTGGTGGATCCCGGCTTCATCGGCCGGTGGATGGGAACGATCACGGCGCTTTTTCTGCTCGGTGCGGCCTGCGGTGGTCTGGTCTTTGGCTGGCTGGGAGATCGTGTCGGGCGGGTGCGCGCGATGAGTCTGGCGATCCTCAGCTACTCGCTGTTCACCGGCGCGGCCTATTTTGCGCAGACGCCACAGCAACTCGGAGGACTGCGTTTCCTCGCGGCTCTGGGCATGGGCGGCGAATGGTCGCTGGGCGTGGCATTGGTGATGGAAGTGTGGCCGGAAAAACACCGCCCCTGGCTGGCGGGGGTGATCGGAGCGGCGGCGAATGTCGGCTTTGCGTTGATTGGCGTCATGGGGATCTTTTTCCCGGTCACCCAGGATTCGTGGCGCTGGGTCATGCTCGTGGGGGCGGCACCCGCGCTGCTGACGTTCTGGATCCGGCTCTTTGTCCCGGAGTCTAAAAAGTGGATACACTCAATCCAGAAGGATCGGGCGAGTCCGCTGCGGGAGATGCTCTCCCCCGGCCTGTTGAAGAAAACGGTGCTGGCGACGGTCTTCGCGAGCGTGGCTTTGATCGGATCCTGGGGCTCCGTCCAGTGGCTGCCGCTGTGGGCCGACCAGATGGCCGGCGCCGGTGAGCCCCAGGCCAAGGCCTACACACAGACTCTGACGGCCTTCGGGGCGATCCTCGGCTGCCTCGCGGGCGCATGGATTGGCGGGCGGGTCGGGCGGCGTCCCTCGTATTTCCTCCTTTGCCTGGCCTCCCTGCTGAGCTGTGCCTGGCTCTTTCGTACCATCGACCATTACGGTACGACGTTTCTGCTCGCGAGTTTTGTGGTCGGAGCCGCCACGGCGGCCTTTTACGGGTGGCTGCCGCTCTATCTTCCGGAGCTCTTTCCGACCCGGGTCCGCGCGACGGCGCAGGGGGTGGCGTTCAACACCGGCCGTATCTTTGCCGCCGCCGCCGCGCTCCAGATGGGTGCACTCATGCAACTGTTCGACGGCAGCTATGCCAAGGCCGGCGCAATCATCACTTTGGTCTATCTGATAGGCCTGGCCGTCATCTGGCTGGCACCGGAGACCCGGGGGCGCCCTCTGCCTGAGTAGGATCCCTCGCGCAATGCGTTCCCATCCTCAGATGACTCCACGAGATCCGCTAACCCCGCGCGTGAGCCGTCGGGACGCGATCGCCCGGATGCTGACCGCCGCGGCCGCGATGCCCACCTCGAGTTTGAGGTCACCTGTCCGGCCTCCAGCGAGCAATGCGGTCAACGCCACGGGGTACAGAACGGATCCCGACCTCCTGCGTGTTTACGAACCGGGTGATGTCTGGCCTTTGACGCTCACCACCGCGCAGCGCAGAACCACGATTTCACTTTGCGATTTGATCCTTCCGGCCGACGGCGGAACAGTCGGCCATGGCCGACGGGAACTGTTCGGTCGACCGGGCGACCCCGGCCAATCGGGAGGGGGCGCTCTTCTTTCGACACCGACGCTCTCGATCAGGGCACTCGCGTGGAGGGCCAGTGACTACCTGGCGGAGGAAATGCGGAAAGGAACCCTATGAACATGGTTTCGCGCCCTTCGACTGGGATGGTCGGATGGGTGGTTTTATCGGTCGCTTTGAGCGTCGGCGCCGCCGGGGCGCAGGTCGACCTCAGCCGTCTGCCGCCGCCGGCAGACCGAACGATCGACTTCGTGCGCGACGTCAAGCCCATCCTCGAGCAGGCCTGCCACTCCTGCCATGGACCGGAAAAACAAAAGAGTGGATACCGCCTGGACCTTCGTCACCCTGCCCTCACCGGAGGCGAAGGCTCGGCGCCGAACATTGTCCCGGGGAAAAGTGCGGAGAGTCCGCTGATCCACTTTGTCTCCAACCTGGTGGAGGACATGCTCATGCCGAGCAAGGGGGACCGCCTGACCACAGACCAGATTGGGCTCTTGCGCGCTTGGATCGACCAGGGGGCGGTTTGGCCGGATGACGGCCAGACGGATCTTCTGGCGGAGTCTTGGAAAACACATTGGTCGTTTCAGCCGATGGAGCGTCCGGTCGTCCCTGCATCCGCTCCGGGCCGCAATCGCTCACCCGTCGATGCTTTTGTTGAGATGAGGTTGGCGAAGTCGGGTCTGGCGCTTTCGCCGGCGGCCGACCGTCGCGCGCTTATCCGACGGCTGAGCTTTGACCTGGTGGGTCTTCCTCCGGCGTCGGAGGACGTTGATACATTCGTCGCGGACCCGGCCCCGGATGCTTATGAACGCCTGGTGGAGCGATTGCTGGCGTCGCCGCACTACGGCGAACGATGGGGCCGGCATTGGCTCGATGTCGTCCGCTTCGCCGAGAGCGACGGCTTTGAGCGCAACAATCTCCGTCCCAACGCGTGGCCGTACCGCGACTATGTCATTCGGGCGTTCAATGAGGATCGTCCCTACGATCAGTTCATTCGGGAGCAGCTTGCCGGGGATGCCGTCGGGGTCGACGCCGCCATGGGCCTCATCGTCGGTGGAGCCTTTGACATGCTCCAGAGCTTTGAGCCGCCAGAGTTCAATGCGGTGCAGCGGGCGGACGAACTTCACGATATGGTGAATGTTGCGAGCAGCGCCTTCATGGGACTTACCGTGGCCTGTGCGCGCTGCCACGATCACAAATTTGATCCCATTTCGCAGAAGGACTACTACTCGCTGACCGCGATCTTCCAAGGCGTCGAACATGGCGAACGTCCGATGAGGCCGGAGAATTTTGCCGAGCTGGAGCGTCAGGCGCAGGAACCGAGGAGAAAACTCGCGGCGGTCGAAGCCACGTTTGCACCCTATGCCCCGTTCGCCCGGCTGAACCGGACTCACGTGGTTTCACTCGCCTCGGCGGCTGCGTCGGAGGGTTCCGGCGGCTTGGGTGATACCCGGATTTTCGGGGATGCCAAAGGCTACGCCCCCGGCGGGGGGATCGGCCAGGCACAGGATCGCGGGGATGAATCCCGACTTCCCACGCTCAGCGACGGGTGTCGAGTCTGGTCCGCTCAGACCGCTACCGGACCGGGTGGGGTACACTCCCCTTGGGAGGCTCTGCCCGCAGGTCGATTCCGGCTCTGGATGTCTTGGGGGGTGTCCGATGCCCATGGCAAGTCCGCGGAGTATGTGCTCGATCGCGACGGTGATCCGGCGTCCCGCGGGGACCAGGTGGTGGTCGCCCGGATTGATCAGACCACGTTTGCGGATGGTCGGCCGGCCGTTTCTGGCGAGATGCGCTGGAGCGGCTTCGCCGCAGCCGGGGTCCATCACCTGCTTTCGACGAGTCGAATGTTCCTTCGCGGGAGATCGGACCAGGCGGAACTCAGTGCGGATGTTCTGGCGCTCGAGGAAGTGGTCGAAGGCCGGCCGCTGCCGCCCGCGACGGGTCCGCACCTGCGGGCTCCGGTGAGCATCAAGGCGAACCAAGAACGTTTCGCCCCCACCGAGGCCAAGTTCGTCCGCTTTACGGTCTTCGCTTCAAATTCCCCCGAGGCCTACCTGGACGAACTTGAAGTCTTCACCGCCGAGGAGAAGCCGAGGAACATCGCCCTGGCGGAAACCGGTGCGGTGGCGTCGGCGCCGCTGGTCGACGGGCACAACGGAAATCCGTTCTATCTCAATGACGGCCGTTTTAATGAGCGAGCGTGCTGGAATACGCCCGCACATGTCTACGGCGCGGTCCAAATCGAATTCGCCCGCGTGGAGCGGGTTGACCGGATTGTCTGGAGCCGAAATCGCAGCGATCGCGCGCCGACGCTCAAGGACAATGTCGCGACCGGCTACCGCATCGAGTTGTCCGTTGATGGCAAAACCTGGCGGCCGGTGGCGTCGTCGCTCGATCGTCTCGACCATGCGTACCACTCGCGGGTGCCCGTCATGTCCACCTTGAGCGGTGTGCCGCCGGCCCGTGCCGCCGAAATCGCCCGGCTGACGGCGGAGAGGCATGCACTGGAGGAACAGGTCCGGGCGCTGACTGCATTCGTCCCGGTCTATGCGGGCCGCCTGCGACAGCCGGGCCCGACCTTTCGACTGCACCGCGGCGACCCGCTCGGGCGGCGCGAGCAGGTGCCGCCGGCGGCGCTCGCGCGTTTTGGGGCGAAGCTGGAACTGCCGTTTGACGCCCCCGAACAGCAGCGACGTCTCGCACTGGCTGGCTGGCTGGTCGATGCCGAACATCCGCTGACCGCGCGGGTGATGGTCAACCGCATCTGGCACTATCACTTTGGAAATGGAATTGTCGATACGCCGAGTGACTTTGGAATCAATGGATCGCGGCCGACGCACCCCGAACTCCTTGACTGGCTGGCGCGCGAGTTCATCGCCAGCGGGTGGCGGGTGAAGCATCTGCATCGCCTGATCCTGTTGTCCGACACCTACCGCCAGTCCTCCCGAATCGAGACCCGGGGTATCGAGGTGGACGCCGGTTCGCGATTGCTCTGGCGTTTTCCGCCGCAGCGACTGGAGGCAGAATCCCTGCGCGACACCCTGCTGACGGTCGCCGGGCAGCTCAATCATCGGCGCGGGGGACTTGGGTTTCACCTCTTCGACACCTACCTGACGCGGAGCAATGTGCACATGTATCCAGCCAAGAGTGAGTTCGGGACCGAGGAGTTCCGCCGGATGGTCTATCAGTACAAGCCGAGGGTGCAGTTGGATGATGTGTTTGGGGCGTTTGACTGCCCGGACGCGGGGCAGATTACACCCAAGCGCAACCGGTCGACGACGCCGTTGCAGGCCTTCAACCTTTTGAACAGCCCGTTTGTCCTTCAGCAGGCAGCCGCGATGGCGGCCCGGTTGGAGCGCGACGCAGGTCCCGAACGCCGGGCCCAGGTGGCGCGGGCTTTCCGGCTGGCGCTCGGGAGGGAACCCGAGAGCGACGAGGCGCGCGCCGCGGAGGCGGTCGCTCGGGATCACGGTCTGGCGCTGTTGTGCCGGACGATCTTCAACCTCAACGAGTTCGTCTACGTACCCTGACCCGGCCATGAACACCCCGTTTCTATCCCATTCCGGACGACACTTGTTGAATCGACGCGACTTTCTGCGCTGGGGCGGCACCGGACTCGGCGGTATCGCGCTCGCCGCGATGCTCTCGGAGCAGGGACTCTTCGCTGGAGGGGCGCCCATTCGTCCCCTGATCAATCAGGCAGATCCCTATGCGCCCCGTCCTCCGCACTTTTCGCCGAAGGCGAAACGCGTCCTGATGATCTTCTGTTCTGGCGCGATCAGCCACATTGATGCGTTCGACTACAAACCGGAGCTGATCAAGCGTCATAATCAACCGATGCCCGGAGCGGGTGATCTGATCACGTCGCAAGGACAACAGGGGAACATCATCAAGCCCCTCTGGGAGTTCAAACCCCGCGGGCAGAGCGGCAAAATGCTTTCGGATCTGCTCCCGAACCTGGCGGAACTGGCCGATGACATGTGCTTTATCCACTCGATGAACGCCAAATCGTCGGCTCACGGACCCGGGGAGAATCAGATGAGCACGGGCTTTGTGCTCGATGGATTTCCCGGGATCGGTGCATGGGCGGCCTACGCGCTCGGCAGCGAGTGCCGCAACCTGCCCGCCTTTGTGGCGATACCGGACCCGCGCGGTGTCCCGCAGACGGGTCCGCGCCACTGGGCCTCGGGTTTTCTCCCCGCCGCCTTCCAAGGCTGTGCATTCACGGCGGATCGCCCGATCCCGCACCTCAACCGGCCCGCGAATCTGAGCGAAGGAGATGAACGGGCGACGTATGATCTCCTGCGCATGCTCAATGAGCGCCACCTCGCGAGAAATCCCGGCGATTCCGACCTGGCGGCCCGGATCTCCTCATACGAACTCGCGGCGAAGATGCAGTTGTCGGCGGCGGAGGTCAGTGACTTCGGCGGGGAGAGTGTGTCGACGTTGAAGTCTTACGGGGTGACCGATCCGGAACCGAACAAGGCGGGTTTTGCGCGGAATTGCCTGCTTGCCCGACGGCTCCTGGAACGGGACGTTCGTTTTGTCCAGCTCTTCAATGGCTCCTACGCCATGGGCGAAGGCGTGGGCAACTGGGACGGACACAAGCATATTGTTGATCAGTACAACATCCACGCCCCGATTCTCGATCAGCCGGCGGCGGCCTTGCTGATGGACTTGAAGCAGCGGGGACTGCTTGACGACACCTTGGTCGCCTTTGTGACGGAATTTGGACGAATGCCAACGTTTCAGAAAGGGGCGAACGGGCGCGACCACAATCCAAAGGGATTCACGGTTTGGCTGGCCGGAGCGGGCGTCAAGCGAGCCTTCAGCTACGGATCGACCGACGATTTTGGCTTCAAGGCGGTGGACAAGGAAACCTCGATCTACGACCTCCACGCGACCATCCTCCACATCCTCGGTCTTGATCATGAACGCTTGAGCTACTATCACAACGGGATTGAACGCCGCTTGACCGATGTCCACGGTCACGTGATTGAGGGAATACTTTCGTAATACGAAGTACCCTACGGTACTACCCGTTGATAGGGGAATCGCCGAGGCTGCGACGACGCGGACCGTAATCCTCCGACATTCATCTCGGTGAAGGATTCGAGGCGGCCGCTGCTTGGTCGTCGCGTAGGCTTCGAGCGGCCGGGTGCCCTTGGGCAACCCTTGCCCAGGCGATGGACCTCGGTCAGCGAAATCCTCGCCCCCTCAAGCAGCACAGCTTTGACGGCAGGCGGGATCTGTTTACCATTCTCCCGCTGCGGATGCGTTCGGCAATGAAGAGTCCCACGGCTCAGGCTCTCTGGGATTTTCTTTTGCTCCAGAAAGCGCCCACTTCGTCCGTATTGGCCTGCGTGGCGGCACCGACCCCGACCCCGACGACACGCGCCGGTGCCGTCAACTCGAAGGGAATGCTGCGGGTCTGGACGACTTTTGTCAGGAACAGCCACACGGCCGAGGGTACGTTCAACCCAATCTCGCGGAGCACACCGTTCGCCTCGGAGCGAAGGCCTTCGTCAACCCTGACCTGCATTGTCTTTGTCAAGAATATGATGCTCTCTGTAATGATAATGCTGGCAAACGGCCGCCCGTCAATTGACTCCCCCGGGGTCTGCAAGCCCTCCAATTGCAACCTGTTCCGCCACACGCTCGCGACCCTCATGCAGAAGAGCCGCGCGGCCTTGCGCGTATGATTCGTGTCGCGCAAGCCGCGTTGGGTCGAGGGCGTGGAAGCCTTTGGGATGGCTCCAATTTTTCTCCTTGGCCAGCGCCGAAATGGACGCATCGTCGGAGGGGTGCCCCGGACCGGTCTATTCGTGCGCTTCGCCGCACTCCTTCTTCCCCTGATCCCCGCCAGCTCCCTGGCAGATTCGTCGAGCGTGGCGCCCGTCGACTTCCGTCGGGATATCCTGCCCATCCTTTCGGACGCGTGCTTCCGCTGCCACGGCCCGGATGGAGGCACCCGCGAAGCTAGGCTCCGCCTCGATTCCAAGGAAGGCCTCTATCGCACGCGCAATGGACTGACCGTCGTGCAGCCCGGCGCGACCGAAGAAAGCGAGCTCGTGATCCGAACGAAGAGCACGGATCCGGAAGAAATCATGCCGCCACCCAACGCGGTTCGGCAGCTCAAGCCCGCGGAAATTTCGCTCCTCGGACGGTGGGTGGCGGAAGGGGCACCTTGGTCGAACCACTGGGCGTTCGCGCCCATCGCCCACCCCACGCCCCCGTCCCCGCCCATCGCGGCCCCCTCTCCGATCGACGCGTTTGTCCACGAACGACTCGCGCGCGAAGGCCTGAACCCGGCTCCGGAAGCGGATCGCGAACGACTCCTGCGCCGGGTCTCGCTCGACCTCACCGGACTGCCGCCCACCCCCGGCGAAACCGCGGCCTTCCTCGACGACCCCACTCCGCTCGCCTTCGAGCGCGCCGTCGACCGGTTGCTCGCCTCACCCCGCTTTGGCGAACGCATGGCCGTCGACTGGCTCGATCTCGCGCGCTTTGCCGACACCCACGGCTATCAAATGGACCGGCCCCGTGCGATGTGGGCCTGGCGGGACTGGGTCATTCAGGCGTTCAACGAAAACCTGCCCTTCGACCAGTTCACCACCTGGCAGCTCGCCGGGGACCTGCTCCCGGCGCCGACGAAGACCCAGCGTCTGGCCACCGCCTTCAACCGGTTGCACAACCAGAACGAAGAGGGCGGCATCGTCGAGGAAGAGTACCGCGTCGCTTATGTCGCGGACCGCGTCGCCACCTTCGGAACCGCCTTTCTCGGGCTGACCTTGGATTGCGCCCGCTGCCACGATCACAAATTCGACCCGATCAGCCAGCGCGACTACTACTCACTCTTCGCGTTTTTCCAGAACATCGACGAAGCCGGCCAGATCTCCTACGTCGGTTTTGCCGATGCCATGCCGGTGCCCACGCTGCTGCTGACCACGCCGGAACAAGATCGTCTGCTCGACACGTTGCGCGGCCAAACCGCCGATGCCGAAACGGCGCTGACCCGGGCGCGGGAGTCGGCGCGCCCCGGCTTCAACCGGTGGCTCGCAGACAGGGGAGCGCGTCCCGTCTCCGCCGCACCCGTGGCCTATTATCCCCTGACCGAAATCGAGGAGTCCTTCGTGCGCAACGACGTCGACGCCCAACTGCCAGGACGCATCACCGAAAGCCCGCGCATTGTCGCGACGCCGCGGGGGCCGGCGGCCGAGCTCGACGGCGAGAACGGCTTCACCTTTCCCGGCGTCGGACATTTCAACCGCACCCAGCCGTTCTCCCTCGGACTCTGGATCCAGCCGCCTACCACCGTCGCTCCCCGCGCCGTAGTCCTGCACCACTCCAAGGCCCCCGCCGACGCCGGCAGCCGCGGCTACGAGCTGCTGCTGGAAAACGGCCGCGTCGCCTTCGCGCTGCATTACCTCTGGCCCGGGGCCTCGTTGAAGGTGGTGACCCGCACCCCTCTGCCCGCGGGTGAGTGGACGCATGTGACCGCGACCTACGATGGCTCGAGTCTCGCCCGGGGGGTTCGCGTTTACCTCAATGGCCGCGCAGTGGAGCTGGAGACCGTGCGCGACGGACTTTACAAGGACATCACCTACGCCAAGTCGGAGCCCGACCTGACGATCGGCTTTCGGTTCCGTGACAACGGATTCAAGGGTGGACGGGTGACTGGTCTCGCGGTCTTCGCGCAGGCGCTGACACCGCTGGAGTCGGCCGCCCTCGCGGGGCAGCGCGACCTTGAAACGGCCTGGTCGACCCCGGAAAACGCGCTGACCGCAGAGCAGCGGGCGTCTCTGTTTGAGCATTACACCGCCCGGATCGACCCCGACGTCGCCGTCGCGGCCGACGATCTCCAACGCCTTCGCTCCGCCCAGAACGAACTCATCAATCCGGTGCCGGAGGCGATGGTCATGCAGGAACTGCCCCAGCCCAAACCGGCGCACGTGCTCCGCCGCGGTGCGTATGACGACCCGGGTGATCCGGTCGTGGCGGATACGCCCCACGCGCTTCCGGCGTTCCCCGCGGATGCGCCGAGAAACCGGCTCGGACTGGCCCGCTGGCTGACCGACCCGGCCAATCCGCTGATGGCCCGGGTGACGGTCAATCGCTTCTGGCAGCAGTTCTTTGGCCATGGCCTGGTGGAATCGAGCGACAACTTCGGCGTCCAGGGGGCGCCACCGACGCATCCGGAGCTGCTTGACTGGCTGGCGCGGGATTTTGTGGACCATGGGTGGGATGTGAAGCGGACCCTGCGACAGATCGCGGTTTCCGCGACCTACCGGCAGTCATCGCGGGCGGAAGCCGAGCAACTGGCCCGGGATCCGCAGAACCTCCTGCTCGCGCGCGGACCGGCGCGCCGCCTGACGGCGGAGATGCTGCGCGACCAGGCCCTCAACGTCAGCGGCCTGCTGGTCGAACGCATCGGCGGACCGAGCGTCAAGCCCTACCAGCCCGTGGGGCTCTGGGAGGAGATCGCGATGGGCAAACCCAAGTATGAGCTCGGTCTCGGGGACGATTTGTATCGACGCAGCCTTTACAGTTTCTGGAAGCGCACCGTGCCGCCACCGAGCATGATGCTCTTTGACGCCGCCGAGCGGAATGTCTGCACGGTCAAGCGCCAGAGCACAAGCACCCCGCTGCAGGCGCTCGCGTTGCTCAACGACGTTCAGGTGGTCGAGGCCGCGCGCTTCGTCGGGCAACGGATGCTGCGCGAGGGAGGCGCCACCCTCGAGGCCCGGATCGACTGGGTCTTTCGCCTGGTCACCGGACGCCGCGCGGCCCCGGCGGAACGAACCATCCTGCGGACCCTCTACGAGGAGCAACTCGCCGAGTTCAGCCGCGACCCCCAGGCCGCGGAGCGCTTCAACGCGGTGGGGGCGAGCGCGACGGATGCCGCGCTGCCGCCGGCGGTCCGCGCCGCGAGTGCGGTGCTGGCCCAGGCCCTGTTGAATTTCGACGAAACCGTCATGCGACGCTAACCGACCCCGACCATGTTCTGTGATCACGTAAATTTTGACATGTCCCGCCGGGACTTCTTCGGCAAGTTCGCCATGGGCGTCGGCGGCGTGGCCCTGATGAACCTTCTGCAACGCACCGCCGCGGCCGCCCCGGCCGGCGCGCCGAGCGCGTTCCAAGGTGTGCTCGGCCAGCCGCATTTCGCGCCCAAGGCCAAGCGGATCATCTACCTCTTCATGGCCGGGGGGCCTTCGCAGCACGACCTGTTCGACTACAAACCGCTGCTCAACCGGATGAACGGCCAGGACCTGCCGGAGAGCGTGCGCGGCGGGCAGCGGCTGACCGGCATGTCCGCCCACCAGGCGTCGTATCCGCTGGCCGGTTCGGTCTTCCCTTTCGCCCAATACGGGCAGAGTCGCGCGTGGGTCAGCGACCTGATGCCCCATACCGCAAAGATGGTGGATGAACTCTGCTTCATCCGCTCGATGCACACCGAGCACATCAACCACGACCCTGCGATCACGTTCTTCCAGACCGGGCACGGCCTCCCCGGGCGGCCCTCGATGGGCTCCTGGCTGTCGTACGGGCTGGGCAGCGCCAACGAGAATCTGCCGTCGTTCGTGGTCCTGATCTCCAAGGATCGCATCGACCAGCCCCTCTACTCCCGGCTCTGGGGCAATGGATTCCTCTCGAGCGTCCACCAGGGCGTGCAGTTTCGCGGCGGCGGTGATCCGGTGCTCTACCTGCAGAACCCCGACGGGATCTCCGCTCCGTCGCGGCGCCGCTTTCTCGACCGTCTCGCCGAGCTCCAGGCCCACCAGGCGGCCGATCTTGGCGACCCGGAGATCACTTCACGTGTCGCCCAATACGAAATGGCCTTCCGCATGCAGACGAGCGTGCCCGAGGTGATGAACCTCGGGGGCGAGCCGGCCTCGACCTACGAACTCTACGGCGACGAGGCGCGGCAGCCCGGCACGTTTGCGGCCAACTGCCTGCTTGCCCGCCGGATGGCGGAACGCGACGTGCGCTTCATCCAGCTCTATCATCCCGGATGGGACCAGCACGGCCAGTTGCCGAAGATGATCCGCCGGCAGGCCGCCGACGTCGACCGGGGTTGTTACGCACTCGTGACCGACTTGAAGCAGCGCGGCCTGCTCGACGATACGCTGGTGGTCTGGGGCGGCGAGTTCGGACGCACCAACTATTCCCAGGGCAAACTGACGGCCGAAAACTACGGCCGCGACCACCATCCCCGCTGCTTCACCGTCTGGCTCGCTGGCGGGGGCGTCAGACCGGGATACATCCACGGCTCCACCGACGATTTCGGCTACAATGTCGCGGAGAATCCAGTGTCCGTGCATGACCTTCAGGCCACGATCCTTCGCCAGCTCGGCATCAATCACGAGGCGCTGACGTACCGTCACCAGGGGCGGTATTACCGCCTGACCGACGTCTTCGGCCATGTGATCAAAGATATTCTCGCGTAAACTGGAGCAGTCCGATCAAGCCGCTCTTTCCCTGATCCTCGCACGCGCCGTCCTGCACCTTACTCCTCTTTCGAAAGTTCAACGCGAACGTGTTGGGCCATCCCGCAACCGAGCCTACGCGTCAACTTTGGACCCCACGCCGGGTGGGCGTTGATCCCGAGACTTTTGTGCAATGTCTGATCGGGGTGGTAGCCACCGTGACCGCTTCACGAACCCCGGGGGCTGCGGCTTCGCGTTCTGGCGTCAACGACCGTCCGGGCTCAGCTCTGGCGCACAAGGCGGGACCGGGTGGTCCCGTCGCGGCCTCGGCGAGGCCACCTACAACGGACGGGGTCGAGCTCCAAGATTCGTGTAAGGTGCCGGTCAATGCGCCTCTCTTCAGGCGGAGGCGGGACCGTGCGGCCTCGACGAGGCCTCATGTCGTCTACAGCGGACTGATCAGGTGATCGAGGAGGTGTTCGTCGCAGGGCGGTCGTTGTACGGTTCATGGGCGGCAAGGCTGGTTTGCCTTGGGCAACGGACAACGTCCATGGCGCGAACGTGTTAAGCCTGCGTCAAGTGACTCGCCTCCTTCTGCGACCGGTATTTGGCTTCAATCTCTGCCATGCCCGATTCCTCAAACGGCGACGGCCGCACGCGGCTCCTGATGATCGACGACGATCGCAAGCTCTGCCGGCCAGTCAGCACCTACCTCGACCCTCTCGGCTTCGACGTGACGTGCGTACACACCGGGCCAGAGGGTGTCGAACGCGCGACGGCCGCTCGCTCCGTATGTGAAACGTTACGGAGTTCCGATCTACGTGTTTGACAATGAAGCGCACCAACTGGCCGGAGAACCGGTGACACTGCCGCAAAGTTTGACCGACCGCTTGCTCGGCCTCCGTCCACCACTTCCCCGCTCCGGTCCACGGGAGGGCGAACCGCGCCCAGGCCGCGAGCCGGGGCCGCGCGAAGCGGGCAGGTCGGGCAAGGTCCAGGAGCGCGGCCCTCCACCGGGCGGCGGCCCGTCCTTTCCCGGTGGACCCAACGGCGAGATCCGCGCGCGGTTCGTCGAACGCACGCTGGAACCCGACATCCTTTGGCTGGGAATCCATGCCCGGTTCTACGGAGGAGGCAGGTCCGATCCCGTCACCGTGCTCATCGGCGTCACCTCCACGTGGGCCATGATCAAACTGCTCGACCTGCAGGTCTGGCTGCTGGCCGCCGGGAGTGTTGTGGCCCTGTCCGTGCTCTTCTGGCTGCCGCTGGTACACGGGCGCGGACTCGGGAAACCGGCGGGGTCGGCCTCGGACTTGCGATTGTGCGCAGCGCCGTCGTGGCCTGCGGCGGCGAGATCCACTTTGTGAACCGACTTCCCCATGGCCTTCGTGTCGAGATCGTCCTCTCGGCCGCCTGACGGGACAGTCCGAACAGGGTATTCCCGCCGAGCAGCCTGCCGGGTCTAGGAAACGCCGCTTTCGATTGCGTGGATCGGTTCGACCTGATGGAGCTGAACCCGACTTTCGACTCCGCCGTCTGCACCCTCCGCTTTTCCGCGCACGTGTTCCGCCCGCTTAACCCTGGAAGCCCTCCCTGATGACGATCTTCATCCGCCGCGCACGCATCCTCACCCTCGCCATCGGCGAACGACCGCGCCGCGGCCCCGCGCTCCGCGAACTGGGCCTGATCGCCCGAGGCGATGTGCTCGTGCAGGACGGAAAGATCGCGGCCGTCGGCACCGACCTCACCGCCCCGGCGGACGCGAAAATCATCGACGCTGAAGGACGCGTTCTCCTGCCGGGCTTCGTGGACTGCCATACGCACGCCTGCTGGGCGGGCGACCGCACCCATGAGTGGGAGGAAACACTCGGAGGCGTTTCCGAAAGGCAGCTCCTCAAGCGCGGCGCCGGCTTTCACGCCACGGTGCATGCGGTGCGCGAAGCGACGCGCAAACAGCTCGCGTCTTCCCTGCGCGAGCGGCTCGAGGTGATGCTGCAGAATGGCTCCACGACCGTGGAGGTGAAGAGCGGCTACGGACTGACCATCGAAGCCGAGCTGAAGATGCTGCACGCCATGCAGCGAGCCGCGGGCGATTGGTCCGGCACGCTTGTACCCACCGCCTTGCTCGGCCACGCGATCGAGGGCGACGCCGACGAGTACACCCGGATGGTCGTGCGCGAGATGCTGCCCGCGGTGTGGCACGAGTTTCCCGGGATCGCGGTGGACGCGTGCTGCGAGCGTGACGGGTGGCCCGTGGAGGCATGCGTTCGGCTGTTTGAGCGCGCGCGCAAACACGGGCTGCCGGTACGGGTGCAAACGGACTATTCCAGTTCCCTGGGCATGATTCCCGAGGCGTTGCGGTTGTACGCCGCGAGCGTGGATCACCTTGAGGCGGCCGCGAATGCCGACCTCGACGCGATCGCAGCGAGCCAGACCATCGCCGTGGTCATGCCCGTGAACGGATTCGAAACCGACTGGCGCTTCACCCGCGCGCGGAGGCTGGTCGACGCAGGCGGCGCGGTTGCGCTCGCGACGAACTGCAATCCGGGCAACGCGCCGTGCCTGTCGATGCCCTACGCCATCGCTCTCGCCGTCCGCTGCTGCGGGCTGACACCGGCGGAAGCGATCGTGGCAGCGACCGTCAACGCCGCCAACGTCCTCGGCTTGACGGACCGCGGTACCATCGCCGTCGGGCAACGTGCGGACTTGATTCTGCTCCGCCACAAAGACCCTCGCCACCTCGCGCAGGAGCTCGGCGGCAATCCCGTCGACGTCGTGATCAGCGGCGGCAAACTTGTCGCCAGCGCAGTTCGCACGAGTCCGCCCGACCGGGCCGACTCCGCCAAGGGCCTGACCTCCTGAGGTGGCCGCGGCTCCCCGCCGAGTAGGTGTTGCCAGAGACAGCAAAAGGTTCGGTTTGAGCGCTTTGATCGGCTGAAGGTGGTTCTTCGCTGTTTTCAATGGATCGGAGCGTATGGACTGCGTGGCCGACAACCCGGAATCCCACGACTGCACGCCGTCTCCGTTGTAGGTGGCCTCGCGGAGGCCGCGACGGGACCGGCCGGTCCCGCCTCCTATCGCCTGGAGGGGCCCCGGACAGTCGTTGACGCCAGAACGCGAAAACCGCGATGCGAGGTCCGGGGGTTGCGGCTTCGAGTTGGCAATTCTCAACCCAGGCGACGATCCAGCCAACAAGGCGCCTCCACCCCCAGACCTCGCATCGCTGCCCCAAATGGAGCTTGCGGACCAATCCCGGTCGGAGCCCGGTTCAACTGCGGGAGTCTTTTGGGGTGCGAGCCTGCGCAG
>Ga0163144_10005593_pt1 | contig 27922 bp, 20 predicted proteins | sample OliLak19BULKMAT1_FD_123175 | JGI IMG/M metagenome (GOLD analysis project Ga0163144, IMG submission 123175) | Freshwater microbial mat bacterial communities from Lake Vanda, McMurdo Dry Valleys, Antarctica - Oligotrophic Lake LV.19.BULKMAT1 | ecosystem: Environmental > Aquatic > Freshwater >... | reverse complement strand
TAAAAAAAGCAGGACACTTAAAGCGTGATCCTCGTGCTAAGGAGCGCCGAAAATTCGGACTCAAGAAAGCGAGAAAGGCTCCTCAGTGGTCAAAACGATAAAGATAAAGATAAAAATAAAAACTTCTCGAGTGAGAAGTTTTTATTTTTATCTTTTATATGCTATCCTAGCCCTACATATGAACGACGAAGAGAAAAAAAAAGAAGAACACGCAGACGAAGTTGAACTGGATACCGATCCTGGGGATGATGTTGTGTATGAAGACAACACTGAGGTAACGGGAACTGACTACAAACAGAAAACAGACAAGCTCCGTGCTCGTATCAAAGAGCTTGAAGAGAAGAACACTCAACTTCTTGACTCATGGCAACGGGACAAGGCTGACTTCATCAACGCTCGAAGGCAAGATGAAGCTCGACAGAAAGAATTTTCTAAATTTGCTACAGAAGATATTATCGCCGAACTTTTGACCGTACTGGATTCATTTGAATCAGCATTTAGAAACAAAGAAGCGTGGGAAAAGGCAGATAAAAATTGGCGCGTTGGTGTAGAGTATATTCACTCCCAGTTTATGAATATCCTTGCTGGTAGAGGGCTTAAGGTAATAAATCCACTCGGTGAGGTGTATAATGCAGTGAGGGATGAGGCTTTGGAGGTTGTGCCTGTAGAGGATAACAGTCAAGATGGAAAGGTGCTTGAGGTGGTTTCTGTGGGGTATGAATTAAACGGGAAGGAGATTAGAGCGCCTAAAGTGAAGATTGGAGATAATGGCTCCAAATGAGTCTACTGAACCTAGCCAACTTATGAATGAGAGACTTCTCAAGTGTTAAAACTTCCAAATAATTTTAGTATAAAACCCATGCAACTTTCGCAACCACGAGGAAAAATAATTGAAAAAGTACTACATAACCCAGACGGACAATTTGTCCGAGCTGTCTTTTGTGTATACGAAGTTCATGGACGCGTAAAAGTGCGTTTACTGCATAGTACTGTTATTGCCACACAGTCACAAAAATCAGAAATTCTTGCCCTTACAGGGTATACATTTTCCCCTGTATCAGAATCTTCCATAATTTTTCATACATCAATTGTTTCTCCATTTGTAGATTCTCACTCAATCTATTTTTCAGGTTCTAAACCAAGGGCACCAACATTTTAAAATTATATATTGATTCCAAAGCTTTCTCAACGCTTTGAAATTTTAGTCATATAACATTTTGTGAAATTTATAAAATATTAATCTAAAAAATATGGGAAAAATAATAGGAATCGACTTGGGAACAACCAACTCCGCCATTGCGGTCATGGAGGCGGGGCAACCAAAAATTCTTGAAAATGCAGAGGGTGCGCGTACAACACCCTCGATTGTTGCTATTTCTAAAACGAGCGAGCGTCTTGTCGGTCTTCTTGCAAAACGTCAGGCTGTAACAAATCCAAAAAATACCATTTTCGGTATTAAGCGTTTTATCGGCCACACCTTCGATGACGAGGCGGTGCAAAAGGATAAGGTGATTGTACCCTTTGAAGTGCTGAAGTCTCCTACAGGAGGTGTACAGACTAAAATAGGGGACAAAGCGTACTCACCAGAGGAAATATCTGCCATGATTCTCTCTAAACTTAAGGCGGATGCAGAAGCAAAGCTCGGTGAGAAGGTGACACAGGCTATTATCACTGTTCCTGCATACTTTAACGATGCTCAGCGTCAGGCAACAAAAGATGCCGGTGCGATTGCGGGTCTTGAAGTACTTCGTATTATTAATGAGCCAACAGCAGCAGCACTTGCGTATGGTTTTGATAAAGGAAAACAAGAAGAGAAAATTGTTGTCTTCGACTTTGGAGGCGGAACATTCGACGTATCCGTGCTTGAGGTAGGGGATTCAGTAATCGAAGTGAAGTCTACAGATGGAGACTCACATCTTGGAGGTAAAGATATTGACCAGAAGATTATCAACTTTCTTGCGGATGAATTCAAAAAGGAAAGTGGTATCGACTTACGTTCTGACACACTCGCCCTCCAGCGACTCGATGAAGCCTCAGAGAAAGCAAAGATTGAACTCTCGACTGCGATGGAATCAGAGGTGAATATTCCGTTCATCACCTCTGACAGTTCTGGTCCACGACACTTACTGATCAAAATTTCTCGTGCGAAACTTGAGGAGCTTACAGGAGAATTCATTGAGCGCGCCATGGCAATTACCAAGCGTGCTATGGAAGCATCTGGGTTCGCAACATCACAAATCAATGAGGTGATTCTTGTTGGTGGACAAACTCGTATGCCAAAAATAGCAGAAAAGGTAAAAGAGTATTTCAACAAAGAACCAAATAAATCTATTAACCCAGATGAAGTGGTAGCTCTCGGTGCTGCGATTCAAGGGGGAATTCTCGCAGGAGATGTGAAGGATGTACTTCTCCTCGATGTGATTCCGTTATCTCTTGGAATAGAGACCATGGGAGGTGTTGCAACAAAACTTATCGAGAGGAATACAACTATCCCAGCATCACGTGCACAAACATTCTCAACGGCTGCAGATAACCAGACATCTGTAGAAATTCATATTGTGCAGGGTGAGCGAGCAATGGCGAGTGACAACAAGTCACTTGGACGATTTATTCTTGATGGAATTCCACCATCCCCGAGAGGTATGCCTCAAGTAGAAGTAATGTTTGATGTGGATGCTAATGGAATCTTGTCTGTAAAGGCAAAGGACAAAGCCACAAACAAAGAACAATCAATCCGTATTGAAGCGCGTTCATCTCTTTCTAAAGAAGAAATCGAGAAAATGCAGAAGGATGCTGAGGCACATGCAGTCGATGATGCCAAGAAGAAAGATGTTGTGGAGGCTAGAAATATTGCAGAGCAGATGATCTATACTGCAGAGAAGTCGCTTCGAGATGCGGGAGAAAAGGTACCCGCTGAGCTCCGAGTATCAATTGAAAATAAAATCACTGACGCCAAGAAAGCTAAAGATGGTGATGATATGGAACAGATCAAGAAAACTACCACAGAACTTTCTACAGAACTTTCGAAGATTGGGGAAATGATGAATAAAGCGAGCCAAGAATCTGCCACTCAAAATCCTCCAGCAGAGGGTGCAGGAGAAAATACAGGAGCAGGAGAGGGTCCAGTTCGAGATGCAGAGTTTAAGGAGGAGAAGGGAACTGAGCAAGCGTAGCGAGACTCACTTTTGAAGTTATCTTCAAAAGTTGGGTTGAACACTAGAATAATTTCCTGCGGGGAATTTTCTTCGCCCTCCCGTCTTCACGCGGTCCGGGATGCGCCGGAAAAATTTTTAGTCAACAAAATTTTGTTGAATTCGACTAAATTGTAAAAAAAGAAAATCCGAGCGTCTGTACGCCGGATTTTTGGTTTAGTATTTTCACTTAAATTTGTTTAAAAAGAATTGCAAAGGCATAACTTGTGAGTGTGTCAAAGACGGTCTTTGACAAGCACATGCTTCATGGTCTGCGAGGGTTCTAGAAAAGTTTTTAGTCAAAGAGATTTTTCCAAACTTGACTTGAGGTGATAAGGGAAAATGCATAACACTCAAGAAGTCTTACGTATTTTGGTAGGTGCGATAGTGCTTAATTAATGATATATTGTCAAGTATACTGGAACTGAAAAAAAGTTATAATAAAAATATAAAAACATGGCAAAAGACTATTACGAGCTATTGGGAATTGATAAAAAAGCTGATAAAGAGGAGGTCAAAAAGGCCTTTCGAGTTTTGGCGCACAAGTATCATCCGGACAAGAAAGGAGGGGATGCAGAGAAATTTAAAGAGGTGAGTGAGGCGTATTCTGTACTCTCTGATGATGCAAAACGTAAGCAGTATGACTCATTTGGATCAGCCGGACCTTCTGGTGGTTTCCAAAACGGGCAAGGAGGGGGATTCGGTGGTTTTGGCGATTTTGATTTCTCACAGTTTACTCAGGGGGGTAATGGAGGTAGTTTCGAGTTCGACCTAGGAGATATTTTTGGAGATGTGTTTGGCGGGGGATCAAGACGTCAACAACAGAAACGCGGGAGAGATATTTCAATTGATATTGAACTTTTATTCGAAGATTCTATTTTTGGCGTAGAGCGATCCGTGCTACTCAACAAAGTATCAGCATGTGTTACTTGTTCAGGTACAGGGGCGGAAAAGGGGAGTGACCTTGTGACGTGTGAGAAATGTAATGGAAAAGGAAGTTTGCGTGAGTTGAAGCGAACATTTCTTGGACAATTTGAGACACAAGTAACATGTGATGTCTGTCTTGGCAAAGGCAAGGTTCCAAAGGTAAAGTGCCACACTTGTCACGGCGCAGGAGTGTTCAAAAAGGAATCAGAAATTAAAGTTAAAATCCCCGCAGGAATAGAAAATGGAGAGATGATCCGACTCACGGGCGGAGGAGAAGCTGTTTCAGGCGGACAGACAGGGGACTTGTATATCAAAATATATGTAAAAAAGCATACACTGTTCCGAAAAGATGGGGTGAATTTAGTCGTGGATCACAATGTGAAGCTTACCGACGCACTTCTTGGTTCAGATGTTAATTTGAAAACTCTTGATGGTGATATTAAAGTTAAGATTCCAGAAGGTGTTACTCACGGAGAAATACTTCGAATAAAAGGCAAGGGTGTGCCGTATGAAAAAAATTCTCGTGGCGATATTCTCATTAAAGTTCATATTATGATTCCAAAAAAACTTTCGAAGGATGCCAAGAAGTTAGTAGAATCTCTTAAAAAAGAAGGGATTTAAATACGTCGGCAATAAAAGCAGTTCTGTCGTCCATCCTTCCTGCAGAGCAGGCGAGGTACTTTTCGAACAAGTTATCCACAAAAATAGAAATTAATTTTTTTTCAATAATCTCCATCGTGATACAATTCGAGTAATATTTATATATTACGCATGAACTCTAATCTCAAGAACAGTGCACAGGTGCTTGGCCTCATTTTTTCTGTTTTTCTTAGTTTGTTTATTCTCATTTCTACAGTTCATGCTGGTACAGAGGAATTTACCGCATCGTGTAGCGGTAGCGGGCTTTGTGGTGCCACATGCACTAATACAGTGTCGGCATCAGACAACAACTACTCGTACATTAGTTTTGCGTATCTAATAGGTGCACGTCAGTGGAATGATACAATGACTATCTCAGTAACAGTAAATGGTTCACCGTCCAGCGATCAGCGTTCCGACAATTTTGGTGGAGATCTAGGCTGGACAGGTAGTGCATGTGCATGTGGAGCTACATGTAGTGGTACAGACAGCGCAGGCTTCAACCCATTTTTTTCTCGTGGCACGGAAAGTGCTCCTAATGCGATCAGTATGACAATCCTTGCTACAGAAAAGCAACGAACAGTGGCTCCAGCAGCTACTCTCTCTGGCTCAGCAATTTTTCGAGTCTCTCGAACTGTATGTACTGCGGGTCAACGACGTGTTGCTAATACATGCGTGGGTATTACAGGTACATTAACAGCGACTCCTGCAACATGTTCAGCCAACTGTGCGGTGACTCTTGGGTGGACTTCAAATTCTGTCGGCAGTGTAAAGATTGTTCGAAACAGCACAACCAACTTTACAAGCGCAAGTACTCCGACGGGAACTCTACTTGATCCGGCTATTCCCGCAGGATCTTATACATACTGCTTGGTTGGATACGATGGGTACGGTAACGAAACTGCAAACCTACAATGTAAATCTGTTACAGTAACTCCCGCATATACTCCTCCACCGGTGTGTTCTCCTGCAAATTCCACTTTATATGCTGGTCAGCCGATTACGTTTACTGGTACACATGGAGATACATCATTTACGTGGTCTGCACCTGGAGGATATCCAAGTTCTGGTAGTCAAATCTCAGCAATAAGTACTTTTACAACCAACTACAGTACCGTCGGATCGAAGACAGTTACGGTCACTGATGGTCAAGGTCGCACTGCACAATGTTCGGTCAATGTAAGTAATGCAAATCCAGTAACTGTAACTCTTTCGGCATCTCCAACGTCTGGTGCACATGGCATGACATCAACTCTTATTTGGGATGTAACGAATGCAACGGGGTGTACCTCAAGCGGAGGGGGATTTGTTGGGGCGCGAAGCTGGTCAACAGGAACACATAGTGTCGATATTACAAATATCACAGCTCCAACAGCTTTCTCTATTACGTGTACGAACTCGAGTACAAACACCAGTGCTACAAGTAATATGACAGTAACTCCCGGAGTTCCTACGTCGTGTACAGTTGCAAATTTCTACCCAAGTCAAAATCCAATCATTACAAGTAACCCTACTGGTCAAACGACCATTGTTACAGATGCAGATTGTCAGTATGATGTAAGACGAGGTAGTACTTCTGGAACACTAGTTGTTGCAACTGGTCCTGGTGCAAATATGACATCTGTATTAGGTATAACAAATGGTACAGCATTCTATCTTCAAAGAAGGGGTGATACTTCATCAGGCGGGACACTACGAAGTTTTGTAGTAACACTTTCTCCGACTCCGGTGTATAACCAAACCTGTGGCAATGCAACACGTGAAGGCACTGAAGAATGTGATAAGGGTACTGGTGTCAATGGAACTTGTGCAGCGAGATGTAGTTCAGGTTGTATGATATCCGACTGTACGTGGCCACCCGGACCTCTCTGCGGTAACGGTAGAATAGAAGGAGTAGAACAGTGTGATGATGGAAACGTTTCGTACGGTAATGGAAATGGTACTTGTGCACTGGGTAAATCATGCAGTGATACAACATGCACACTCAACTCATGTAGCTTTCCGACGGTAGATCTTTCTACAGCACCATCTTCTGGCAACTGGCTTCTGTTCACGAGTATGAATTGGCGGGTTATGAATGCAACCTCGTGTTCTGTGGTGAGCACAAACCCAAACTCTGATTTCTATGGCCCAAAACAATCTTCAAATGGTTTTTATTCACAAGCAATCGTCAATGTGACTGCAGCAACCACATACACAATGACGTGTTTCAATAGTGCAAACTCAACAAGCAAATCAGATTCAGTAACAGTGACACCTGTTCCGTACAATAACTTGGTTGTAACGGACTTTAAACTGACAGATATGGTTGGAAACATACAAACCAGTTTTAGGGTAGGTGATCGTGTATATCCATCAGTCACAATACAGAATACAGGAAATCAGGTAACACTTGCTCCCTTTTACTACAATACGTTCTATAAAAACTCTACACAGTTTATTTTGCAATACGGAAACACAGGCGATATTTACACTACAGATCCCACACCGCTTAATCCAAACGAAAGTAGAACATACTCTGCAACAAGTAATACTAACTTGTGGTCTTTACCGTATGTGACATATACATCAGCGGGGACATTTAACCCTAAAATATTTAATGATTCAACTAATAAGATTGCTGAATCCGATGAGCCTGATAATCAAGCACCAGCTACAGTGACCGTTACTCCTGCATGTACACTACCTACAACCGGAGTTATGACTGGCCCATCTACAGCACAAACAAACGCGAACTTTTCCTTGACCTGTGATTTTGGATCAAATCAAGATTATATATCACCTCCTCTTGGTTGTGCTCCTGCGGGATATCTTAGTTCCGCACTTATGCTTTCATGCCTTGCGCCAAGTACTCCCCAGAATGTTGTCTATACATGCCAACCATCAAATGTCTCAGGCCATACTAATTTCTGTACGATTCCAAATGCAGTGAGTAAGACAGTCAGTATCATCGCACCTGTTGTGTACACGTACAATGTTACTATAGACCCTGTACCTACTGGGGGGAAAGTTGAAACACAAGGAGGGCAGATAAGTTGCGGTGCAACATGTTCCCGTTCATATGCAAATGGAGACACAGTTCTTCTCAGAGCTGTACCCAACCCACGGTGGAGGTTTGTGAGTTGGACAGGCGAATGTCTTGGAGTAATGAGTGATACATGTGGAGTGTTTGTAAATGGATCAAAGACCACATCTGCTTTGTTTGAGCGTAGGCCGTTTATATACAAAGATTTTTAATGTATGATATATATTGATATGTTCGCTACTATCACTACATTTTTTAAAGCAAGTGGGTCTCTCGCAACTGACATTGCGGTGTTATGTGTAGTTTTTGTTTTTTTCTTTGTGTACGCTTTATATTTCGGCAAGAATAGGATTATTTCCTTTCTCTTGGCTTTTTATCCGGCGATTTTTCTGTATAACCAGTTCCCATTCATTAAATCACTCACTGTTTTGGAGGGTAAACTCCTTCTGCTCAATCAAGTGGCTATTTTCTTACTTTTTTTGATTCCTTTAGATATTATTGTTGGTAAATATATTTTTTCTAATTCTATGGGAGGTGGAGGACATTACGCGCGTATTGCAGGGTACGCTCTTGGTGGAGTGATCATTGTACTCCTTTTTTCATATACAGTGATTAGTCTCGATGCAGTGTATAATTTTTCTTCACAGATAGACTCTTTGTTTACCCCACACGGTAAGGCGTTTTGGTGGAGTCTTGCTCCCATTGGCCTGCTTTTTCTTTTGTAGTTATCCACAAAATTTTTATACATATTTTTTGAGTGAGTAAGATGTGATACAATTTACATAAAATAATAAACATTATGAATACATCAACAAAATACGCATTATATATTCTTATTGGCTTGGTCGTACTCGGCTTCACAGGGTTTCTGGGGTACAAAATATATTCTGAATCAAAGTTAGAAAAATTCAGGGTTCACACAGAGCAGACACAAGTACTTAAAGATTTGATTGTTAATAAAAAGGATTATATCTCTGGACTCGCTATGGCTGAGGTGCAGATTACTCAAAATGATTCAAATATTGATGCATGGCTATGGAAAGGTGTATCTGAATTTCAACTACGTAAGTATCCTGAGGCAAAAGTATCATTCCAGAAGGCACTGAGTCTCGACCCACAGAGTCTTCCAGCTAAAAACTATCTCGAACTCCTCGGATCAAATTCAAATGTTGTTATTTCTCAAGAATCAGACTCAATAAGTCGAGTGTCTTTCGAATCACGTCTCGGTGTCGCCTTCGATCCTAAAGTTCTTACATTTCTACAGGCTGCACCGTTACCAGCAGAGGAGGGGATGGAGTTTATATCGGGGTCATACTATTCGACTCGGTCATTCAATGAAATAAATACATACGTAAAGAATCTCGTTTTTCCCCAAGGACTTACTGCATCAGCACAATACGCTCAGTCTACATCTACTGTTGTGTACGAAAAGAAGAATACTGCCAAGAATACAACATACTTTGTTTCTATCAACAAAAAAAGTGATGATAGGGTGATGGTGATTATTAGTTTTAGTAAGACAAAATAGCACACTCCATGAATACAACATTAAAAAAAATAATACAGTTGGGAATCATGACGTGCGTAGTTTTGTGTGGAGTCGTTTTCGCATCCACAGACGTATACGCAGGGAGTATAACTTTAACTCAAGATCTGAGATGTTCTGGTTCGGGGTACTGTGGATCTCCTGAGTGTAGTAATGTGTGGACAGTTTCCGATAATGACTACTCGTATATAAACTCTGCATGGAGAGGTTCATACAGGCAGTGGGATGATGTATCTGCAAACAGAGCGAGTGTTAATGGCGTGGAGGAGTTGTATGAACGTTCGGATAACTTAGGAATACCTGGTTGGAATAAAGCACGTCCAGACTGTGGATGCGGAGCTTCTGGGTGTCCAGGCAGTGATAATCCACTTCCTGATCCTTTTTTTCAGAGATTAAGTGAAAATAATGTAACTTTAAGCATGACTGTTTCTGCAGAAGAGAAATTTAAAACAAACGGTGCTCCGGGATCATTTGCAGGAACAGCTGCATTCGGAGTTTCTCAAACAATTTGTGATCCGGGTGAGAGAAATATAAACGGTCAGTGTGTAACGATCACAGGAACACTTAATGTTACTCCACTCACGTGTACTTCTCCGTGTGATGTTACCATTAGCTGGAATACAAACTCTTTAAATAACGCACGGGTGGTGAGAAATTCATCTATTACTGTATACAGTGCTAACGCGGTTCCAACAGGAAATACTCCAGATAGAAACTTATCTGCGGGATCATATACGTACTGTCTCACTGGTAATGATGGGTTTGGCAATATGACTGCAAACTTAGATTGTAAAACAATCACTGTAAACAACCCTGTTGTTACCACAAGTGCACCAACGTGTTCTCCCGCAAATCCTCTGGCCGTAATTATAGGTCAGCCTGTGATACTCACTGGTTCTGGTGGGGACGGTACATTCGCGTGGACAGCTCAGGGTGGAAATCCAGCAACTGTGACTGATGTGGGTCAGACAACGAGTACGTTCTCTCCAACATTTAGTACCGCTGGTGTGCGCACAGTGGTTGTCAAAGATGGACTTAATCGAGTATCAAACCCGTGTAATGTGACTGTGATTAACCCAACAGCAAGTCCAAATGTGTACTTGTATATTTCAGCCACTCCAATGTCTGGTACTGCTGGTTCAGCGTCCACACTTCAGTGGACTGTCTATAATGCAACATCATGTTATGCAAACGGAGGATGGAGCGGTATAAAGAATGCAAATAACGGAAATAACACGGAGACAATAACGATTAACTCGACACCGACTATATATTCGATTACGTGTACAAATGCAAATAATGCTTCAACAGTAACTGATTCAGTTACCGTCAGTCCAACAACAGGGGGTGCTGTCGCATCTCGGTGTGGTAATAATAGTATAGATGCGGGCGAAGCATGTGATACGGGTTCAGCACGTGGCGCATGTCCATCTAGATGTAGTACAAGTTGTAACCTTAACAGCTGTGTTGCACCTATCGGTACACCTCCTCTGGCTTCAGGACAGTCTTGTGGAAACGGCATTCGAGAGGGTTCAGAGCAGTGTGATAAAGGTTCTGCTAACGGTACATGTGCTGCAGGGTGCACTGCGCCTGACGCAAATAGTTCTGGATGTGCGACTACAAATACGTGTTATGTGCCACCAGGACAGTCTTGTGGAAACAGGATCACCGAAGGTTCAGAGTGGTGTGATGATGGCCCTGCTAATGGTAACTGTACCGCAACAGTGTCTCCACGATGTAGTACACAGTGTTTCTTTAATTCATGTAATCCTCCGACAGTAAGAATTACCGCAAGTCCAACAGTTACTCCATGGCAAAACGGTATCGGAGCTACAACTCTTTCTTGGCAGGTTTCTAATGCAGGGCGCGGATGCTTTGCAGCAGCATCACCTCCTATGACATTCAGCTTTGCGGGTTCAGATACGTGGCATGGACCAAAGAATTCATCTCCAACCAATGGTTCTGGACTTATTAAATATGGGAATCAAGATGTAACTTTCTCTATAACCTGTGAAAGTTGGGATGGTCAAACTGCAACGGATTCCGTTACTGTATATCGAGGTCAGCGACCAAAACCTAATCTCACGGTAACAAACTTCTCTCTAACTGATGTAAATGGAATCGTTAAAACCACCTTCGATGTTAATGAGATGGTGTTTCCGTCAGTCAGAGTAACGAACAATGGTCCTATTCCTATAACTGAACCGTTTGTAATCTCGTTCTTTAAAGACCGTGCACTACCTGTAAATACTGGAGCCTCAAATGATATTTTTGCGGCAGTCTCAGGTACAATCAACCCTGGGGCAAGTCGAACATATTCTGTAATCGGTAATAACTTCAACCTATGGAACCCAAACACATCAGTCGTCTACACTAGCCCAGGAATATATGTAGCTCGAATCTTTGTGGACTCAGGAAATAGCATTGATGAAATTGATGAGTCAGATGCAGACAACCAACTGACAACCATTGTTACGATTGTCGGGGCTCCTATTGCCCCACCTCGGGTAACACTCACTGCTCCTTCATCTGTAGTATCTGGTAGTGGAGTGCCTCTTTCATGGTCATCTACAAATACAACAGGTCTCCCAACTCCATGTATAGCTTCTGCAATAACTTCTGCAAGTCCTTCGACCCCTCCATGGAGTGGTGCTCAAGCTGGCTCAGGTAATACTAACACAGTTCCTATTACTGGTCAGACAACATTTACACTTTCATGTACTAACGCCGGAGGAACCGATAGCGACTCTAAGACGGTGAATGTGACTCCGCCACCCCCAGTCATCACATTCGATGCAACTCCAAATTCAGGGGTTTCTCCGCTCACTACACGTCTTAGGTGGGATGTAGCCAACTTTGTATCATGTAGCGGTTTGGTATCGAGTCCAGCGTCTACACAGGTGTCGCCTTCGTGGAGCGGTCCTATTACGACTCGTCGAGGCACCCTCGATGTTATAATTACATCTCCAGCTCAATCTTCAGTAACTTTTGGTCTCTCGTGTGGAGGCACATTCCCTGAGTTTAGAGATGTTACCGTGTTTGCTCCAGCTCCATCTGCTCCTGTTTCTACAAACAAGACACTTACTATAAATACTCCAATCAATGGTAAAGTGACTTCTACAGACACCTTCATTGATTGTGGTGTTGGTGCAAACTCTGCTCGATGCTCTCATACGTACAGTAGTGTGGGTTGTAAAACGGTTACGCTACAGGCAGTTCCAAGTTCTTCCTCATGGCGGTTCACAAGATGGGGCGGATCGTGTTCCGGAACAGGGAACTGTAACCTGGACCTGTGTGTTGATTCGAGTGTTTCAGCGACCTTTGGACGTCGACCATTGAATTATGAGGAGTTCTAAGGTATAGTAAAAATTGAATAAATACGGCTCTATATAGGCCAAAAAAGACCCTTGACGGGGTCTTTTTTGTGTTGTTTTGCTTGACAGGGTAGGGGAGAGTATGCTACAATACATGGACTCAGTGAACGCTGAGTTTTTCTGTTACTACCGAGCTCATATGAGCTTTCCAGAATTATAATTTAAAACATTACGTATTTTAAACTTTACAGCAATCAGTTTGTTTATGATGCTTTCTGCCGTAACGGGAGTTACAAGTCCAGTTACTGTATCAGAAGCTCCAAAACTTGAATCGACAAGTCAAATTCGAGAAATCTCAAAGAAAGATGTAGAAAAAATGATGAGTACTGAGAAATACGTCCGAGAATATTTCTCTGATGTACCGATTATGATTCAAGTTGCAAGGTGTGAATCACGGTTCAGACAACTCGACAAGGACGGAAGTATTCACCGAGGTGTTGTAAATCCAGCAGACGTTGGAGTTATGCAAATCAATGAATATTACCACCTTGAAACTTCACAGAAGAAGAATTACAACATTTATATCTTAGAAGGGAACACAGCGTATGCCCGAGAGCTCTATGAGAAGCAGGGAACACAGCCGTGGTCATCTTCTAAGCCATGTTGGGGTAAGTATGAAAATGCGAACCTTGCCGTGAATGCGAAGTAATTCACCCTATTCAAAACAAAGCCCTGCTTAATTGCGGGGCTTTGTTTTGTAGGTAAGTCTTTTCCTAAGAATCAAAAAATTCCCGTAATCAATTGGACGTTAGATCAGTCCAATTTTACTGTCAAAATCTGAATAGGGAACCTAAGGACTTGTATGTCGTACCGCAAGGGCACTCGTAGTATTCTAAGTTGCCCAAATAGGGCACCTAAGAATACTATGTCGTACCGCAAGGGCACTCGTAGTATTCTAAGTTGCCCAAATAGGGCACCTAAGAATACTATGTCGTACAATATATCTTTTACGACATAGTAATGGGTAAGACCCTCCCCTGAATGTAAAATAATAAAATAGCAAGAATAGAATACAGAATAGAATACTAAGTATACATTTCAAACCTCCTTCCCTATTTATCGTTTAGGAAAATATTGCATTGGGTCGAGGTACGCTTTGATATCTGCTAACGGCAATACTGCTTCTTTGCATCCGCGACTATTTGCAAATTTTTCAATCCGAACTCCCTGAGTCGCATATACACTTATGTGTAAATGCGGACCTGTTGAGTATCCCGTATTTCCACTAAAGCCGATTAAATCGCCTGTTTTAAGCTCATCACCTTTGGATGCACTGATTACAGAAAGGTGTGCGTAAATGGTCGATAATCCATTTGGATGCTTTACCATGACCCATTTACCGAATGAATGGCATCCGGAGTACGCATCAGTGTTGCCAGTTCCAACCACAGTTCCAGAGAGAACATTTTTAACGCGTGTTCCTTGGCTTACACCAAAGTCGACTCCGTTATGTGATCCAGATACGTATAGTTTTTGTGCAGCTACAGTTCTGCCAAATGTTTGAGTGATAATTATTTTATCGAGTGGCCAAGATAAAATACCGTTGAGAGGTGATGGATATCCACGAGGATCAATCTGTAGTTTAAGTTGTGATTCGAATTCAAAAAGCTCTTTTTCAAATTGTTCTTTTTGATCCTCAGTCGTTTTAATGAGTTGTTGGAATGCTTGCTCTTTATTTTTTGTCTGTTTAAGAAGGCCTGCTTTTTCTTGTTTTGTGAGTTCAACAACTTGCTTTTTACCAGCGAGATCTTGTTTGAGTCCAACAAGCTTATTTTTTTGTCCGAGCAAACTCCCCTTCTGTATTTCAAAATTTTTATTGAGACTCCGCAGTTCATCTGATTTTTGTCTCATTTCAGCTTGGAATCTTTGTGTGGTATCAACTTCATTCCATGTATCAGAAAAACTCACGCCAGATAGGAATGTTTCAAATAGACTTACATTATCAGCATTCCGGGTATTTTGGAGTAATTTCGTAATCGCATCTTTGTTCGTCGAAATATGGTTTGAGGTTTTTGTTATTTCATCGCTAATCTCATCAATAGTCAGTTCTGTTTTACTTATCTTTTTATCAGTCAGTGTAAGGTCGGTTTTGAGTTTTTTTTCGGTTAAATTCAGTGTTTTAAGAGTTGTTTGTAGCGTCTTTGCTTCCTTACCGACAATACTCACTTCTTCGTTGTATTTTTGTATTTGTGTTTCTAGTTGTTTGATTTGTTCATTACGTTCATCAATTTTTTTCTTAAGATCATCTGCCGTCTGTGCAAAGCCCTGTATTGCAGAGAGTCCGTAAAGGCACATGATGCATGTCACATAGAGGAGTTTTTTCATCATGACAGTAATTCAATTGCAGAGTTAATCCGTGCAATCGATTCTGTCTTTCCGAATATATATATAAGTGTAAAAGGATCTGGACTTTTATCACGACCAGAAAGTGCGACGCGCACAGGCCAGAGTACATTTCCACGACCATGTTCTGTGGCGTAGTCAAAAATAAGAGATTTTATTTTCTCCACATCTGTATACATGTCTTCTTGTGTATTTGTGAGTATTTCAACTACGTTCTTCATGTGTTTTTGAGTCTCTTCGGCAGGCGACTCCCCTTTCCATGACAGGGATTCTTTTGAATATACCGGCTTATTAAAAAAATAGTCCAACTCCCCTTCCCTAAAGAGTGTGGCGATGTCGGACCATTTTGAAATACGATCAAAAATAATTGGATATATTTTTAACATGAATTCTGTGTCAGAGAGTTTTGGATGTGAGCCAAGTGTTTCATTTTTCTGTAATTCAGAAAGTATTTCAGTATTTCGAAAATCTTCTCCTAAAAGCTTCATGTGTTCTTTGTTCATCCAGTCCAATTTTTCTTCGTTGAATACAGCTCCGCTTTTTTGCATCTGGTTGAGTGAAAAAAGTTGCACGAGCTCTTCTTTTGTAAATATTTCTTGTTCAGTTCCTGGGTTCCATCCAATGAGTACGAGAAAGTTTACCATTGTACTCGCAAGGTATCCTTCAGTTTTGTACTCTAAAATATCTTTTGCGCCATCTCGTTTACCAAGTTTTTTTGTTCTGTCAGGCCTAAGAATCTGTGGTGCGGATACGAATACAGGGTGCGTAAAGCCAAGTGCATCATACAAACTGAGGAATCGCGGAGTACTCGAAATAAATTCATCGCCACGAATAATGTGAGTTACTCCCATAGTGTAGTCATCTATAATATGAGCAAAATTATATGTTGGGTAGCCGTCACTTTTTATAAGAATAAAATCATCTAGTGCTTCTGCACCGGCTTTGAGTTCTCCGCGCACTTCGTCGTGCCATGTGTACTGCTTGATTTCCGGCACTTTGAAACGCAGTGAAGTTTTTCCATCCCACACACCAAATGTTTCTGGTCTGTGGTCTCTGTAAAGAAATGGTCGTTTTTCTTCTTCTGCTTTTTTTCTAAATTCTGCGACCTCTTCTTCTGTGTATGGATCTGGATAAGCATATCCATTTTCAATGAGTTTGTGTGCCCATTCGAGGTATGTCGGGAGTCTCTCTGATTGAATGCATGACCCAAAAGACCCTGGTTTGTTTGGACCAAAATCCCACTCGATGCCAAGCCACTCGAGTGATTTTTGAATATGCTCAATCGACCCTTCTACTTCACGTTCCTTGTCGGTGTCTTCAATACGCAGAATAAACGTCCCATTGTTTTTTCGAGCCCATAAATATGCAAAGAGTGCGGTGCGTACTCCGCCAATATGCATAAAGCCCGTCGGAGACGGAGCAAAACGAGTTACAACTTTTTTTGTTTCTGTGTTTGTATCCATAGGTGTCTTTGCTGACTACTTACTACTATCAAGTATCAAACTATTTTTCGTGTTCGAGAGAAATAGCAAGAATTTGTTCCGCAATGAGATGTGCAGAATCTCTTCGAGCAAACTCGAGAGCCGATGCGCTCATTTTCTCTTTTAGTCCTGGTTCATTTATTATCCGGTGAATTTCTGCCACCAGTACATGAGACGTCAGATTCTTCTCTTCTATGACATTAGCCGCACCACTTCGAGCGTATGAGTATGCGTTTTTTCGCTGGTGATCACCATTGGAAACAGTGATCGGTATAATGATCGATGGTTTACCCCATGATGCTATTTCAAAAATGGTAGATCCCGCTCGAGATATGATAACATCTGCCGCACCTGCTGACATACGCATTGAGAGTAGGTTCAGGTAGTCAAATGGTCGGTACCTATCTTTAAGCGGATTGTTTTGCAAAATCACATTACGAGTTTCTTCGATAACCTTGAGGTTACTTTTTCCTGTCTGATGAATGATTTGATATGTTTTAACAAGGTCAGGAAGACAATCCATAATTGACTCGTTAATGAGCTGAGATCCTTGTGATCCTCCAACGACAAAAATAGTTGGAATGTTTTTATCAAGATTAAGAAACTCGTGTGCTCCAACTGCGAGCACATCGTATATTTGTTTTCGAATAGGATTTCCCGTGTAAGCTGTTTTGCTTGCTGGGAAGAACTGTGCGGATTCCTCATATGAGATTGCAATTTTCTGAGCGAACTTACCTGCCCACAAGTTTACTTTACCCGGTGACATGTCTGACTCGTGTATGATAACAGGAATTCGAAGAATTTTTGCCGCAAATAATGCAGGGAAACTTGCATATCCTCCCTTACCAAAAACGACATCAGGATAGATGGTAAACACAGTCCAGAGTCCTCCAAGTGCTCCCCATATTGTTTTAAATATATCAAAAAAATTGAGAATGATATTTACCGGAGTGGTGTCTCGTCGGATTTTACCAGATGTTGAGTATTTGAATATGATACTGTTTTCGTACAGAAGCCCTTTGTTGTACGGATCGTTCGACATGTAATACATATCAGGTCGAAGTAAATGATGCTCTTTAACGAGTCTATTTATTTCTTCTGCTATGGCAATGATTGGATAAAAATGCCCCCCAGACCCTCCTCCAGTAAATAATATTTTCATACGTTTAAGTTTTTTTAGCTGATTTCGATATATTGAGAATGATTCCGATCTCGAGTAGGTTCACAAACAACGCCGTGCCTCCATGACTGACAAAAGGCAGTGGAACCCCTGAAAGCGGTATAACCCCTACCATGGAGCTTATATTTATAAAAGCTTGGGATGTAATGAGTATAACAATTCCGACCACCACTAGTCTACCGAAGGAGTCAGGTACTCTTCCAGCTATTTTAAGTCCTCTAAAGGCAAAAAATATGTATAGTGCGATGAGCACAATCCCTCCTAAGAAGCCGAATTCCTCACTGTATACTGCAAAAATAGAGTCTCCGATAGGTTCTGGTAAGAAGCTAAATTTCTGGATACTTTGTCCAAATCCTCTACCAGTTACTCCCCCAGAACCAATAGCAATCATGGATTGTTGGATTTGATAACCACTTCCGAGTGTATTTTGCGCTGGATTTATAAACGTAGTGATGCGACTCATCACATACGGTCGAGTGAAGGACATAACAGCGATACCAAGTACGGAGATTGCTCCAATCATGAATATATATTTCCATTTGCCACCTGCAGTGAGGTAGATAGCGAGTCCGGCAAATAAAGCAACCATGAATGTTGCAGTATCTGGTTGCGTGAGGATAAGGGCAGCCACAATCGCACTCAGTATTCCAAACGGTACAAGTCCATATTTAATACTTTGCGCTTTATCTTTTACTTTACTGAGCCATGCAGCGAGGAAAATGATATACCCTATTTTGAGTATTTCTGATGGTTGCATGGAAAATGTCCCAAAACGAATCCATCGGTGTGCTCCTCCATGATATACACCAATACCCGGAATAAATACACATGCAGTGATGATGACTGCAGCAATAAAAATATACAAAGAATATTTTCTATACAATTTGTAATCTATTTTTGATGTCACAAAACACGCAATCAATCCAAGGATTAGTCCATAAAAAGTTTGATTAAATGCAACATTGCTATACTTCACTGCATTTCTAGGCAAGAGTCCGAGTGATGCAGAAGAAAAGATTAAAAAACCCACAACAACGAGGATTACAACAGAGACAAAAAATGGAATGTCTATTTTAGTTTTATTCATTATTTAACTGACAAGAACAATGATAACTCCCATGATTGCGCAGACAACACTAATAATCCAGTATCGCATAACAACTTTTTCTCGAGACCAGCCAATCGCTTCAAAATGGTGGTGTAGCGGTGCCACGCGGAATACTCGTTTTTTATTGAAGTATCGGTACGAGGTGATTTGTATAATCACAGAAAGTGTCGTCGCAACAAGGGGAAATGCGATAATCGGTAGCACGAGTACGGTATTGGTGAGGAATGCAATTACAGCGAGTGTGACGGTTAGTCCGAGCATGCCTGTTTCTCCAATATAGAATCGGGCAGGTGGAATATTGAACCACAGGAAGGCTAGTGTTCCTCCAGCAACAACTGCGCAAAATGCTGCGATGTCTATTTGGTTTTGAGCAAAAGCAATGACCGCATATGCAGTAAAAATGGTCGTAAGTACGCCTCCTGAGAGTCCATCAATCCCATCGATCACACTCGTCGAAAACACAGCGAGCATAATGATAATGAAAAAAGGGATAAACCATATACCAAGCTCGATATCTCTGAAGAACGGTACATGTATGGATGTTGCCTCTAGTTTGTCGTAGAACCAGTACGCGATGGTGAGACCAATGAGACAAACAGATACAATCTTTACCTTTCGATATACAATACTGTCTTTCGCATAACTTCCCTTTCCAAAGATTTGCAAGAGATCATCAGCGAGCCCAATGAGTGCTGCAAGTACAAGTGTTGCAAGTGGTATAAGCGTCTGGCTTCGACTAAAGAAATTGAGTTTTGTGGTCAATTCTCCGGGTAGTATGAGTGCGAGGAAATAAATGATGAATACCGTGAGAAGTACAGAAACCCAAATAATGACACCTCCAATACGTGGGGTGGAGAGTTCTCCCTTTGTGTTGTGCACTTTGGCAAAGTCGTCCGTAGTGATATTGGCTTCTGTGCGTGGAGATTTCTTCCACATTTTATATTTGTAGAAGAAATTCGTAAATGTAGGTGTGATTAAAATACCTAGAAAGAAGGTGAGTACCGAAGGAATGACAACTTTAAGTACATTGATCATCATAAATCATTAAAAACCCATATTTTTCTTTATAAACACATCATACCACAAAGCAAGAGTGAGGAGGAGATAAATTTTACGAGAATTATCCACTTGTTTAGACGTATGCCCTTCAATAAGAGTTTTAATGTAGTCGAGATCCATATGACTTTTAATATAGTCGTTGGTGAGAATAGTCGAATATATTTCTGGGCGAGATTCATCGAGCCAGTCTCGAACTGGTGTTGGAAATCCGAGTTTTTTCCGATTGCGGGTGCTTTCTGGGATAATATTTTTGAATGTTTCCCTGAGAATGTATTTTGTCACTCCCCTACTCCATTTAAATGCATCTGGTAAGGTGCGAGCAATTTTAGCAACTTCTATATCGAGAAATGGCACGCGAAGTTCAAGTGAGTTTGCCATGGTCATTTTGTCTGCTTTTGCGAGGATATCTCCAATGAGCCATGTGTGAATATCAATGTACTGCATCTTAGTCGAATCACTCGCCTGCCCTGCCTGTTTGTATAAATTATGGATTGGATACGGTCTTTCGGCATTTCCTTTCCACAATTTCTCTACTTCTTCAGGTTTAAAAACTACCGCATTACCAATATACCAGTCTTCCATTTTTTGTATTACTCGACGAACATAGTTTTTACCACGAATTTCAAATGGAATTTTGAGGATAAGTGAAAGTATTCTGTGCGGTACCCACATCAGTCTCTGTCTTGCGAATGGCTCGAGATAGATATTGTACCCACCAAAGAGTTCGTCTGCTCCTTCTCCAGAGAGCACCACTGTGACGTGTTTACGTGCCTCTCGCGCTACAAAATAAAGTCCGATTGCAGATGGATCAGCAACAGGTTCGTCAAAATGCCATATGGCTTTCGGTAGAATATTGAAATATTCATCTGGGTTTATTTTAATTTCTGTATGGTCAGTTCCGAGGAAATCTGATGTTTGTTTAGCTTCTTCTCCTTCCGTGAGTGAATCCCATCCTACCGTAAATGTTTTGACCTTGTTGTGTGTTGTGTGTTTTTCCTCTCTCCTCACCTTCTGCATGAGAGTCGTAATAATAGATGAATCCACCCCACCACTTAAAAATGCACCCACTGGTACGTCCGCAATCATGTGATGTGCGACAGAGTCTTCAAGAGTTTTTTGAATCGTTTCTTTTGTTTTTTCAAAGGAGAGTGTATTGTCTTCTGCGAAGTTGAAACTCCAGTACTTTTCGATAACTGTTTTTCCAGTTCCTCCTTCTATTTTAATATAATGTGCAGGTGGAAGTTTGTAGATGTGCTTAAAAAAAGTTTCATCAAGTGGGTTATATTGGTACGATAGGAAGTTCACGATCGCCCCGTCATTGATTTCTGGGTAGAATCCAGGGATAGCAAGAATACTTTTAATTTCTGAGGCGAAGGCGGTAATTTTGTTTTTGTCTTTGAGATAGTATAACGGTTTGATACCAAAATAATCTCGTGCGATAAAAATGTTTTTTGTTTCGATGTTGTAAATACAAAAGGTAAACATACCTCGAAGTCTCGTGAGCATTTTTTCTCCATACATTTCGTACATTTGGAGGATCACTTCTGTGTCAGAGTGTGTATCAAACTGAACACCCTTTTCACTCAGCTCTTTTCGCAGTTCAAGATAGTTGTAGATTTCACCGTTGAAGAAGATGCAACTTTTGCGGTCAAAAGACCAGATGGGTTGTTTGCCGGTACTTACGTCAATAATAGATAGTCTGCGCATGCCGAGACCAACATGTTTGTCTACGAAAAAACCATCTTGGTCAGGACCACGATGTATGAGAGTAGAAACCATTTTTTCAATGGTTTTTTCCTTGTTATCGAAAGATTCTTCTATGATTCCAGCTATACCACACATGTTTCCAGTATAGCGTATATTAGCTTTTTTAAAAATTGACAATTTAGTGAATACGTGTAATTTCTAACGGTTTTTTCAAAAGGCACCTACTTAAGAATGTTTTTTTGAAAAATACCTCACCTGCTCTGCCACGAGGATGGATGACAGGACTACTTTTACTCTCGTACGTACTTAATGCTCGCTTGTACGAGCTTGGAGACATCCTCAAATCTTCCCTCTTGGGTTGAGCCGAGAACAACAATCACTATAGGTTCTCCAATACTTGGATCAAAGGCAATGGCAAGATTTCCACCTGCAAGGTCAGTGTATCCTGTTTTAGATGCAATAAGACCTGGAATTTCTCCCATCACAGAGTTTGTGTTTTTTGCGGTGTGTTTTTCTGTTGTTGAATAAAAAACAGTTTTTTTATACGTGGTAGCTTCGAGAAGAGTTGGTTTTTTTGAAATAATATATGAGAGGAGCGTACCTACATCTTGTGCGGTTGCATATCCTCCGCTCACCGTGCCGACATCGAGACCTGTCGTGTTGACAAAATACATGCGTGAAAGACCGAGACTGTTTGCCTTATCATTCATTCTTGAAATAAAATCTTTCTGCCCATTGTCAAAATCGGTATTGTTGTTCGTCACAGATCCAATAACAGATGCAAGTGCTCGTGAACCATCATTTGAAGAAACCACAAGTGAAAAGTCGAGTAAGTCTTTAAGTTTCCATGTTTCTCCGACTGCAAGTCCACTGTCTCCATCTTCAGTGAGGAATTCTTTGCGAATAGTGACCCGAGAATCTTTTTCTGCCATATCATTTGCAACAACAGCCATCATGAGTTTGGTCAGTGATGCAAGTGGAAGTTGTTCGGTCGAGTTCTTTTCAAAGATTATTTTTTTTGTTGATAGGTCGTATACATATACAGCTCGTGCTTTGAGTGAAATATTTTTAAATGCGGTACTTTTTACTACTTCTGTTCGGTCAGGTTCTTTTTCTGGAACTTGCTTGAACATGTGACTGAGTAGGAACAGCATGGCAAGAACAAGCACGACGAGTAGTGCGTCGAAAATCAAAAGCTTTCGCGATATCTTTTTATGTTCGTGTTCCATGGTGCTTATTGCCTATTGTTTTCTGTTTCTGAATCAACAGTCTCTTCGATTTGCTTTTTGTAAACTTCTAATTCTTTGTGTTTTTCTGTGTATTCTGGTAATTCTGTTACGGACTGTATCCCAAGGTGAAGCAGTGTTTCTGTCGTTACAGTATACACTGAAGACCGAGCCTCTGTCTCGTTATTTCCTTTCTCTATAAGTCCTCTCAGAAGAAGTGTGCGGATAGCGTAATCAGAGTTTACTCCTCGTATGTATTCTATCTCTTTCTTGATCACCGGTCCTTTGTACGCAATTATAGAAAGGGTTTCAATGCTCGCTTTGCCAAGTGGACTTTCTCGTTCCTCTTTGATCATTTTTTCTAATACGTCACTCATTTCGGGTGCAGTAACAAGTATGACAGTTCCTCTGTGCTGGACGAGACGCACACCTCTAGTTTTGAGTTTTTCAGATAGGCTGAGAATCGCCCCCGCTAGCTCTTCTTCTGTGGCGTCTGTAATTGCGAGAAGTCTTTTTTCTTCCACAGCCTCAGCGGTGTAGAAAAGGATTGCTTCTATTTTTTGTTCTAGTTGTTCTGTATTCATGGTGTTTTAATATCGAGGCACTCCTATAACCTCTGTTTCCATTTCAATATCTTGGAAACCTCCTTCTTGTCGTACATGTATAATACCTTGTTTAACCAATTCGAGCATTGCGAGGAAACTCACAATGACCGTCACTCGTTCCTCTCGCGTAACCGCCTTGCCACCTCCATGAAAATCTTTAAAACTCATACGCATGTTTTTGGTAATGCGGTCAGTGAGGTTTTCAATCATTTCTTCAAGACTCACGACTTGTGTGATGACAGCTTCAGGAACTTTTTCTTTTTTTGGTATGTTGGCAAGGACAATTTTAAGTGTGTCCAGAAGACGAGTTTGATTTGTGTTCTTATCTGGTGTAAAGACAATCACTTTTTCTCGTGACGGAAGTCTTGTATACATAGTGTGGATACCAAAGCGTTTTTGTAGGTGATGACTCAGCGCTTTGTATTTTTGATATTCACGGAGACGGTCTTCAAGGTCTTCGATACTGGACTCTTCTTCTTCGGTAAGTGTCAGTGTTGGGAGAAGTGATTTTGATTTAATGAGGACGAGAGTAGATGCAATAAGTATGAAATGTGCAGAATCTGCTATGGGAAAATCCTCGAGACTTTGTATGTATGCAATGTAGTCGTCTGCAACTTGTGACAGAGATATGTCGTTTATAAAAAGTTTTCGTTTCTCAATAAGTGACAGGAGGGTGTCGAGTGGTCCTTCGAAAAGGTGAGTTTTTACACTATACGTGGCTTGATTCATGAATTCTATAATATCAAAAATTTAGATAAATAAATAATAATATATAAGAAAAGTGCCCTTATAATAGTACATTATTTTATTAAGTCAAGACCTACTTCTTTCTGAGAGTGATTCCGAGTTCAAGTAGTTGTGTGTCAGAAATTTCTGCAGGAGATTCCATCATGAGGTCTCTTCCCTCCCCTGTTTTAGCAAATGGAATTACTTCACGAATGTTAGGTTCGTTTTGTAGAATCATGAGGAATCGATCGAGTCCCCATGCAATACCGCCGTGTGGTGGAGTACCAAGAGAGAACGCAGAAAGCATATGCCCAAAGTTTTTTTCAATATCTTCTGTGTTGTGTCCCATAATCTCAAACACTTTTCTCAGAGCCTCTGCATTATGGTTTCGAATACTTCCCCCACCGATTTCCATACCATTGAGTGCAACATCGTATTGCGTCGTGAGAATTTCGCCAATATTTTTGTGATCCATGAGCCATTCTACATGCTCAGGTTTTGGTCGTGAAAAAGGGTTGTGTGTAAATGTCCATTTAGGCGTCCCATCGGGATTAGCCTCACCCTCCACTTTTTCAAAGAATGGAAAATCAATCACCCAGCAAAATGCGAGTAGGTTTGGATCGTCTTTATTTTCTCGAATATCTGGCTTGTCTGAATTATATTTTTCCACTGCTTCAGTGTATGTCATGCGTGGAAATGGAATTTGTTGAATTTTCTTTTCTGGATACAGTGTTGTCACAAGCTCGATGAGTAGTTTTTCGTTCAATGCGATAACATCTTCTTGTTCAACAAAACTCATTTCAAGGTCGAGTTGTGTAAACTCTGGCTGTCTGTCACCTCGAGTGTCTTCGTCTCTCATACATCGTGCGATTTGAAAGTATTTCTCTACTCCCGCTGTCATGAGAAGTTGTTTGTATTGCTGAGGAGACTGAGGTAGTGCGTAAAATTTCCCAGGATAGATGCGTGATGGTACGACGTAGTCGCGAGATCCTTCTGGAGTGGATTTGGTAAGAATGGGAGTTTCTACTTCGATGAAGTCTTCTTGTGTAAGAAAATTTCTGATGAATGAAATAACTTTGTGTCGGTTGCGTAAGTTTTTTTGCATTCGGTCTGAGCGGAGGTCAATGTATCTATACTTGAGTCGAACTTCCTCACTTATTTCTCGGGTATCTCCAGATATTTCAAATGGTAATGTCTCTGACTTATTGAGTACCTCAATATGAGTGATTTCCAGTTCGATATCACCATTAACTACTCCCTCTTTTGTATTTTTTTCAGGTCGTTTATTAACGATTCCTGTCACGCGAAGAACCCATTCAGTACGAACTTCTTTGACCTGTTCCATGGCGTCTGTGTGGTTGGGTAAAACCACTCCCTGAACCCTCCCTGACATATCTCTGAGGTCCATAAACACCAGTTTTCCTTGGTCACGGCGTACATCTACCCATCCAGAAATACTCACTTCCTGCCCCACATTCTGTCCCAAATCTTTTACATAAGTTCTTTTCATAGAATTCTAATATATCATAATATGCCTATTTTTTAAATCTTTTTGCTTGAAGTTTATAAAGTTCAGAATATAGACCTCCCTTACTCATAAGTTCCTTATGACTTCCTTCCTCTACTAGATAATTTTTATCCAAAACAAATATTTTGTCGCACTGGGATATTGTAGAAAAATCGTGCGAAATTAGTATTGCTGTTCTGTCTTTTGGAAGGTTTTCAATAGAATCAAATATTTTAGCTTCGGCTTCAGCGTCTACCGATGCAGTTGGCTCATCCAATATCAAAACAAAACCATCTCTGTATAATATTTTTGCAATAGAAAGTTTCTGTCTCTGACCTTTTGATGGTTCTTTACCCTTAAACTCCACCCCAAGTTGCTCATCATACTTGTCTTTCCATTCCATAATAAAGTCATGAGACTGACTAGTTTTTGCTGCATCTATTACTTTAGTTAGGTTCACTGGCTTGTCTGGACGACTAATAGCAATTGCATCTTTGACGAGGAAATCATAATTCGCGTAGTCCTGAAACATTACTGCCATATAACCCCACCATTCTTTTGTAGAAACATCTTTTAGATCTATCCCATTTATAAGTATTCTTCCTTCTGTTGGGTCATAAATTCTACACAGAAGTTTTACCAAGGTTGTTTTTCCTGCACCGTTGTTTCCAACAAGACCAATGTTGTCCCCCGCCTTAAAAGTTAAATTAACATTTCTCAAACTCCATTTATCTGAATTGTAATATTTAAATGAAACATCATCAAAAATTATCTCTGGTGCAGATTTTAAGCCTAGAGTTACTGGATTTTGTGACTCAACAATTAATGATTTTGTATCAAAAAATTCAATCATATCCTTCACAATTAAACTATTCTCGTATTGCCCGGAAACGCTTTCTAGTAAGTCACTTACTGATTTACGAATACTTGAAAGTGTACTTATCATATAAACTAAAGTCCCTACTGGATATTCACCTCGAGTTACACTTTTAACTACAAGAATCAGTCCAAATGAAAAACCAATAAAAGCCACTAAGTCAGCAAATGATGTTTGCCAGACTCTATTTTTCTCTAAACCAAGTTGTTTATTGTTAAAATCTAAAAAAATATTCTTTATTATATTCATTAACTTCCTTCCTGACTGCAAAAGCTTAGTTTCAACTAAAAATGTTCGAGAGGTTAAATGTTGCTGTAAATCATTTAATTTTCTTTGCTCAGGGGAATCCTTTGCCCAAATACTCCAAAACTTTGAAGCATACTTTATATCAGTATAGAAACTTGGAATAGCTGTTAAAACAACTATCATATAAATATATAAATTAAAATGTATCGCTAAAACTGTACCAAATATAAGACTAGTAAGCGACCTTATGGCATCTAGTTGTGAATTAGTTATTTGAAAAATAGGACTTAAACCATTTCTAAATGATCTTTGCAGCAAATCTTGAAATTTTGGATCTTCATATGTTGCGATATCTATTGATTCTCTTTTTTTAAGAAGCTCAAGAGCTGTTTCCATTTGAAATTTTATCATTCTTATTCTATTTACATAAGATTGAAGATTACCTAAAAGCAGAGGCAAGGTATTCACTAGTGCATAAAGTATTACTACATACAAAATTTTATCATTACTTCCATCAATAATTTGAATTACTCTATTGACTAATTCTCCTAAAAGAAACGCACTGGCGTATGGAATAAAACCGCCCAAGATAAATAGCAGAAAAACAATAATTGTCTCCTTAGGTACATATCGAAAAGAAAAACTAAGAGAAAATTTTAAACTTATAAAATAGTTTGTAATATTATTCATTTATTCAGAACAATTTAGTATAATTTTACACCAACAACTTCTCTCACCTCCTCCATTTTTTTCTCTGCTTTCATTTTTGCTCTCTTGCCACCTTCTTTTAAAACATCCATAACAAAATCCATATCACCTGCTAGTTGTTCTCTCTTCTCTCGAAGTGGTTTTATGAAATCTTTCATATCATTTATCAATGCTTCTTTTAGATTTTTATACCTACCTTTGTTTACCTCATACAAATCTTTTAACTCGTCCTCTGTTTTAAGTAATCTGTGAATTGCATAAACATTTTCTGGGATATCTGCGCCAGAGTCTGTCACGATAGACATTACCGCTTTTTCTATTTCTATGTCAGATGCAAAAAGTGGAATTGTATTTCCATAACTTTTACTCATTTTTTTTCCGTCAATTCCGGGAACCACTGCTACCTCATCCAAAATTTTTGCCACAGGAAGTTTGAAAACTTCTTGT
>Ga0163144_10005591_pt1 | contig 27928 bp, 25 predicted proteins | sample OliLak19BULKMAT1_FD_123175 | JGI IMG/M metagenome (GOLD analysis project Ga0163144, IMG submission 123175) | Freshwater microbial mat bacterial communities from Lake Vanda, McMurdo Dry Valleys, Antarctica - Oligotrophic Lake LV.19.BULKMAT1 | ecosystem: Environmental > Aquatic > Freshwater >... | reverse complement strand
TGCCGGAAAATCCTGAACGCCTCCTGGGCGGACTTTTTCTGCGATGTGGGCAGTTTGGCCAGGGCGCGATGAAACGACTTTGCAGCCCGAAAGCGGTATTTCATTCCGGCTGTTCCAGCGCTTCGAGCGCCGCATCCAACTCCACAACCTCTCCGCGCCCGATCTCCTGCATCGCCTGCCGAAAGCTCGCAGGAATTTCCGCCTCCAACAGATTCCGGGTGTGCTCCAGAACCTGCCAGCGCGCATCCGGCGGCAGCTTTTCGATGGCCTCTTCGATTTCAGCGAGCGTGCTCATGTCGGGGAAAATACCCGCGCTTATGCAGTTCTCAAGCCTTGCAGGTGCCAGACGCCGCCGTGGAGGCTTTCGCCTCTCGCTTCCCCTCGTGAAGAAATTCCCTTTCGTCACGCGCTTGTCCGCGCAATGCCCTTGCGCCGCGGGGTGGCGACACGCTCACCGGCGCAAGGGCATTGCGCGGACATGGGCGTTCCGCGATAGAGTCGCGGAATGAGGGGGCTTCGCGTCCGTGGCCGGAAGCGGCGTGGGAGTTCCGTTGGAGTTCCGCCTTCAGGCGGTTGGTTGGGAGTTCCGGCTTTAGCCGGTCGGAATCCGCTTAAAGGCGGGACTCCCAACAAACCGGCTAAAGCCGGAACTCCAAACGAGCCGGGTTGCGCCGACTTGGTCGCCGGGGTATGGTCGGGCAGCGGTCGGCCATTTAGGTCCGGTCGCCTACCCTTTATGTCAAACGCTATGGTTATCGGTCTCGGTGGGGTCGGCTCCGTCATTGGGCGCAAGCTGCACGACTACGAATGTTTCGATAAGATCATCCTTGCGGACATCGATCCCACTTACGCGCACGTCTTGCACAACACGACGAAGAAAAGTCGCTTCGAAGTCATCGCCCTGAACGGGATGGAATCCAATAAGGTGGCGGCCGCGATGACGCAGCACAACGTCTCCGTCACCCTCAACGCCTGCAACTGCTACACCAACTACTCGATCCTCGACGCCTGCCTCAAAGCTGGCTCGCATTACATCGACATGGCGGCGGACATCTACGCCGCACCCGGCGTCAAGAAGCCCGGCAAGAACTCCTTCGAACACGAGATCGAGACCTATCACTCGCGTTATTTGGAAAAGGACCTGGCTGGCTTGCTCTGCCTCGGCTGCGACCCCGGCGCGGTAAACATCTTTGCCCGCTGGGCCATGGACCGGCTTGACACCGCGAGTAGCATCCGCGTCCTCGACGCCGACAACGCCGAGGTCAAAGGCTACCGCTTCGCCGTGCTCTTCTCGCCCGAGACCCTCTTCGAGGAACTCAACGCCGTGCCTTACTTTGTGAAGGATGGCAAGGTCACTGGCGGACGCCCGCTCGAAACCGAAGTGGATTGGTATCGTTTCCCCGATCCCATCGGTCTCCAAAAAACCTATGCCGTCGCCCACGAGGAGGGCGTCTCCCTCGGCATCTACCCGCCCTTTGTCGAGAAAGGCGTGAAGTATTCCGTCTTTAAGTATGCCGTCTCCGACCAGATGGTAAATGTCGCCAAGTCCATCGACCTGCTGAACCTGGACACTTGGAAGAAGGTCAAGGTGGATGGCGTGGAAGTAACACCCATCCGCGTGGCCACCGCCAACCTGCCCAAGCCCGCGCAACTCGGTGCCACCGTGGACGGTTACTCCTGCGTCGGCACCGAAGTCCGCGGTACGAAGGAGCGCAAACGCGTCGAGTATTTCATCTACACTATGGACAGCCACCGGGACACCTATGAGAAATGGGGTTACTCCCTCACCGTCGTGCAAACCGGCATTCCCCCGGCCCTTGCGGCGAAGCTCCTCGTCACCGGCAAACTCAAGGAACGCGGCGTGATGATGCCCGAAGCGCTCGACCCAGAGCACTTCATGGAAAACTTCTCCCGCGAGGGCCTGCAAATCTTCGTCGAGAAGCGCGAAGTCGAGCGGATGTAGGCTGGTGGGCGTGTCTGGCGAAAGGCGGCGGCCCCGTTCCGACACTTTACCTTCCCTCCCGCGCGCGGATGCGGCAGTTTCGCCGCCTTTTATGAATCCCGAAATCCGCGTCCGCTTCGCTCCTTCGCCCACCGGCTACCTGCATGTCGGCGGAGCGCGCACGGCGCTATTCAACTGGCTCTTTGCCCGACATCACGGCGGGAAATTCATCCTGCGCATTGAGGACACTGACCGCGCGCGGCACAATGAGGACGCGGTGCAGGTGATCTACGACGGGCTGCGCTGGCTCGGCCTCGACTGGGATGAAGGCCCGCAGGCCGGCGGGCCGCACGGGCCGTATTTTCAGAGCGAGCGCGAGGCGGTTTACCAGCGCTACGCGGACCAGCTCAGCGCGGCGGGCCACGTTTATACGGATGAAAACGGCGCGCTGCGTTTTCGGCTGCCGCGCCAGCCGCTGGCGTTCGACGACATGGTGTGCGGGCACATCGAGGTGGATCGCAGCAAGTCGCAGAACCGCGAGGGCGACCTGGAGGCGGACATGACCATCCGGCGCGCGGACGGCGGGTGGATTTTCCATTTCGTGAACGTGGTGGACGACATCGCCATGCGGATCACCCACGTCATTCGCGGCGAAGATCACCTGTCCAACACGGCCAAGCATATCGAGCTGTATCAGGCGCTCGGCGTGGAGCCGCCGCGCTTTGGGCACATCCCGCTCATTTTGAACAAGGACGGCTCGAAGATGAGCAAGCGCGACGTGGGCGCGAGCATCACCAGCTATCTCGAAGGCGGCTACGTGCCGGAGGCGGTGCTGAATTACTTCTGCCTGCTCGGCTGGTCGCCGAAAGACGACCGCGAAGTGATGCCGCGCGAGGAGATCGTCGCGCGCTTCGACCTCGCAAACGTGAACCGCAAGGGCGCGCACTTTGACCTGGCGAAGTGCGACTGGTTCAACGCGCAATACCTCCAGCAGATGCCGCTGGAGCACTATCGCGAACTCGCCGCGCCGTGGCTCGCCAAGGCTGGCGTGGCCTTGCCCGCCGGGCAGCTCGATGCCGTGCTCGCGCTGGAAAAAATGAAGGTCACGCATCTCACGGAAGTGCCGGAGCGGGTCGCCTTCTTTGCCACCGAAGACTTCCCCTACGACGCTGCCGCAGTGGAGAAAACGCTGCGCAAACCCGGCGCGCTCGACCGTCTTGCGCAGCTCGCGGATTGCTACGCGGCGGTGGAAACATTCGATGCCGCGACGCTCGAGGCGAAGCTCAAGGAACTCGCCGCGACGCTCGGCGTGAAGCCCGCGGAGTTCATCCATCCCGCCCGTGTGGCGGTGAGCGGGCGCAGCGTGGGGCCGAGCCTTTACCACATGCTGGAGGTGCTCGGGAAAGAGCGCGTCCTAGCACGGATCGCCCGCACGCGCACGCAGTTCGCGGGCTGAGTTTGTCGCGATGAAGGACGTTTATACATTCGCGGATTTGCAGGCTTGGGAGGAGGCAACGGCGGACGAGCCCGTGCCGCTACGCCTGGCCGTGCTCGGCGATCCCATCGCGCATTCTGCTTCGCCGCAGATGCACAATGCCGCGCTCGCCGCGTACGGCATCGGCGCGCGCTATTGCCGGCTGCACCTCCGCCCGGAGGAGTTCACGGCCGCGCTGCGGCTGCTCGCGGAGCGCGGCTTCATCGGCGTGAACTGCACCATCCCACACAAGGGCGCAGCCCTCGCCGCGGTGGATGAAACCGACGCGCATGCCCGCCGCGCCGACGGCGTGAACACGATCGTCTTCGGCGCGGACGGCACACGGCGCGGCTTCAGCACCGACGGCCCCGGCCTCGCCCGCGCCGTGCGCGAGCAACTCGGTGTGGAACTGGCCGACGTGCGCGTGCTCGTCCTCGGTGCCGGCGGTGGCGCAGGCCGCGCGGTGGCCATGCAGTGCGCCTCCGACGGCGCGCGCGGCCTCACTCTACTCAATCGCAGCGTGGAAAAACTCCAGCCGCTGCACGACGCCATCGCCGCGTTTTACCCGCGCGAACGACTGGTGATGGCCCCCTGGACCGACGCCGCACTCGCCCGCGCGCTCGACGTTTCCGACCTCGTCGTGAACTGCTCCGCCCTCGGCATGAAGCCCGACGACGCCTCGCCCATCCCCGCCGCGCTCCTCGCCTCGCGGCATCTGCTTTACGACACCATCTACACCGCCGCGCGCACCCCGCTCATGCGCGCCGCCGACGCCGTCGGGGCGCGCTCCGCCAATGGCCTCGCCATGCTCCTCCACCAAGGCGCGCTCGCCTTCGAGCATTGGTTCCAACGCCCCGCGCCACTGGAGGTCATGCGCTCCGCCCTCGGCTAGCACGCCGGCAGTTCACCTGTTTCCCACGGCACCCCGCCGTCCAAGGCAGTCTGACCCTTGCGCGCCCCAACTCGCACCGCTACTCCAGACGCCTCGGAAAGTTTTCAGGGGACGAACCGCTTCGTGCTAATCGTGCGGAACCGGTAGAAATCCTCGACCGATACGGAACTCGTACTCGTGGCAAAGTCGGGAAATTGGGCGCCGGTATCCAGGTAGCGCTCTAGCAGCGTCGCTCCCCGGAATTCGCTGACCATCTGATCAACGCCCTCCCGCCAAACTGAGTCATCCCCCGGCGTGGTCGCGGTCTTCTTTTTCAATACCTGCACGCGCATGTGGACGGTGTAGCTGTTCGATTTCGTCGTGAGGCGGGCATATAGATCTGTGTAAGGCTTCTCGCGGGTGTTCTCACCGGTCACGAGGTTGTTGGGCCAGATGCTGCCGGAGAGATATTCCGAAAGCGACTCGCCGTTGCGGACGAGGTGCAGTTCCGAGATTTGGGTGGCCGAGCGGAAAGCCTTGCCCGCGGCAAAGCGGTCGTCGGCCTGTTTCAGGGTCTGAGCCATGTCGATCGGACGCCGCATCTGGTCGAAGGGTGCCGTTCCCTTGTAGGCCTTGTCCCAGTCGGTCCAAACCTGTGGGTCCATCGATCCGCCCAAGTAGCCGCTGCCGGCGTCGCTGCTGCGGCCGGCATTGGGCAGACCGCAGCAGTCGGTGGCCTGATGGTCCCACAGCTTGTAAATTTTCGAGGCACCGTTGGGCGAACCGGGCAGGGCATTCGTGGGAATGAGCAGCGGTTCCTGGCTCTTGAAGACGGCGTGCAAGGCAGTCGCGCGGCGGATGTAGCTGAAGGGTGCCATCTCGTAGTTCAGGTTCACTTTCCCCGCCGTCGAGAAGGGTTCGCTGATGGCATACGGCTCGATGACTGGCATCCAAAAAAGGTCCATCAGGAGATGATCCGGCGGGGACGTATAGGGCGGACCGCTAGTGGGTGTACCTTCTCCCGGATGGCCGGCCTGCGGACGAAAGAGCAGGGTTTGCCAGGGTTGGTTACGAATCACTCCCGTGGGCAATGAGCCGAACATTCCGGCGGATGGAACCAGACGGTTCGGGGAAAAAATGATCTCGCTTGGTTCGCTAAAGTTCCATGAGAAATAGGCAAAGTCGCCAGCGGTCGTAAAGTTTCCCTCGTCTGGCTTGTTAATGTAAGCGCCGTCGATGACATGAGCGCTGCCGTTATCAAAGTCGTTCCACTTGTTAAATTTCTTGCCCGCTCCGGCGGCGATTTCCGGGAGACGCGAAAAGTGATAGGCGGCCGCAGTGAGTTGGTCGCCCGTGCTGGAGGTCAGTCCGGGCTCGTTGGCGTTGCCATAGAACAAGTGGCTGCCCTCCGGTTCGACAAAGATATGGTCGAGGTTGCGCGTCGTGTCATCGTAATAGGCGCCTTTGACGAACAAGCTGGAATCGACATTCCTGCGCCCGGCGATGATGCGGATGTCCCCGTGCGGAGGAACCATGGTGCGGACGACGTCCTCCGCGCGAAAGATCCCCCCCTGCTTGAAACCCGGTTGCCCTCCACTCGGCGGCCACTGCCGCCTCGGGTCGGCGTACTCCGGGCCGGGGGCGTGCGGGGCGTTCCCGGCCATTCCATAGCGGTTGGAGACCCTCCACCAGGCATCGGCATTGGTGTTGCCCGCGCCTCGATAGCCGGTGGTGCCCGTCTGAACCACGGTGGGGATGGGAAAGTCCGCGGCCGGAAATTTCACGGTAATGGTCTGAATGAGTCTTGCCGGGTCCACGCCGGTCCCGGAGTAAATGTTGACTGCGACCTCCCCACCGGAGAAGCGCATGGTCTTTTTCGTAGCGGACGCAGCTACTTTGATGCGCTGGCCGACCAGCGGATAGCCACCGCCGCCAAAACTTCGGAGCGGTCCGCGGAGGCCGGCCGCACCTCCCCAATTGCGGCCATGCCAGACACCGCTGAAGCCACCGCCCGAACTCACCACCACCGGCCCGGCCGGAAACTGCAGATCCTTGCCATCGACCGTCATCGGGGTCTTGATGGTGACCTGAAAGGCCATGGATTCCTGCAGGACATAGAAGCCCTGGCTGGGGGTGAAAGGCTCAAAGATGAGTCCTGTCTCTATAGCCCGCTCCCCGGTCAATTCCTCACTGCCGATAAAGTGCAGTCCGAACTGCGAGATGGTGTGAAACCGCCCGAAACCCTTCGTGTCGTTCACCTGGATCGGTGCGACCTGGCCATTGGACGCATATTGGGTCGCGCCGGATTGGCGGTCTTTCAGATTCACGCTGCGGATATAGTCAAAAATCTCCGTCAATACTTGATCCCGATCACCGCTCCATTTCCCAAGGAAGTTGCCACCAAATCCAGGAATGTCCGCCGATGTGAGTCTCTTGAGATAGTTATACAAAACCTGATTACGAGGATTGTTCGCCCAATCCTCGGTCGGGCTGGACGAGTTCGCGCGCTGGAAATAGTAAGTCTGGGGAGAACTGGCATTGATGTCGCCCACGGTTGAGCAAAAGGCCGCCAGTCTGTCGTAGGGAGTGCGCGCGCCGGTGTTGGAATGGACAGGCCAGATCGAAATCCGCGGCTGGCCCGACAGATTCACCTCCGGTGCCCGGCTATTGGCAGTCAGAAAGAAGCGACTGCGTTTCAGGGCGGTAGGATCGACTAAAGTAATCAACGTCCGATTCGGTGTGAAGAGGAATTCATCGACCGAGGCAAACAGCCGATCAGAATCCAAGGCAACCCGGTTATTTGAGAGCCCATTGATTGAAGTTGTCGCAGCATTGCTCCCCCCCCACGCCACACGGGGCACGGCCTCATAGATGGCCTGCCTCTGCAGGGGAGTAAGAATGGTGTTGGGAAAGAAGACCGGGCTGAGCGCGGTCGAGAAAGGGTGCCCGGGGAAACGCTGGAATTCACTCTGCGACGGCTGAAATTTGCCATAGTTCAGATCCTGGATGTTAATGCTACGCGGCGTGTCCCACGGGGTGGGTTCTGAGGCGGTGTTGATGTTGATCTTGCACGTCTCGTCGTCCGCCCAAAAAGCGATGCGTCCGACGATAGGGTTGGTCGAGGTGGGTGTCTTATACGAAGCGGCCCCTGTCCAGGTCGCCGTCTGTTTGCTGGTGTCGTAGTCCGTTGGGGCGGTCAGAGTGCCATCTTTGAGCACGTAAAGCCATTTGACCGGCATGGGCAACCGCGCGGCGTTGTCCAAACTGGAGCTGGGGGTCACTACCCCGGCAACAGTGCTTGTACCCACTTTTGCGGTATAGCTGAACCCTTCCACCGGAGAATTGCTACCCTTGCCCATCGCTTTTGGATCAATAATCGGGAAGACCGGGTAGGCATTCCCCCCGACAGTATCCGTCACAAGCACCGGACTGTTGAGATCCGTGTAAAGTCCCGGTTTGGTGTTCCAAGCCATGTCCACATCCGAACCGGGAGTGAATCCCGATATCTGCGACTGGGTGACAACCATGTTATCCGAGGAGTAGAGCTTGAAATAGTTTACCGGCTCGCCCTTGTTACCATAGGTCCGAATCATGCCAGGCTGTGAGGCCCAGGCGTTGTTACTTCCTTTGGTTGTCGCATCGCGGAGCTGCCCCATTACTGCTTGAACCGAAGAATCGGCGAGGTGGCGGGCATTCGTGCCAGAGGCATAGCTTTTGGCGGAAGCCAGTTCCGTGGAAACGGTGGAAAAGAAGGCGATCACCAACACGGAGATCAGGACCAGAAAGGCGAGGACCAGCACCAGTGCCACCCCTCGCGACGGCGACTGCAGACGAAGAAGGCGTGAATGTGGAAGGGCGGGAGAAAGAGTCATACAGTCATCGTTCAATTGGTTTGCTCGCGACTCCATTTGGCCGCCTTGATGCTGACGTTGGTGCTGAACACGCGGTAGGTCAGTGGCGGCTTACTGGATTGCAGATTCGTTTGGAGGGTTTGCAAATCTTTGGCCAAGCCCGCCTTTGTGGCGTCCGACGTATCGCCGACCGTCTTGAAGAGACTGGACAGGCCGAGCGCCGCCGGCAGCGTTGTGGTGTTCCTTTGAAAGCGGCTAAAAGAGGCCTCGTCCACGGCGACCATGGTGACCTGGACAACCGGGGGAAGCTGGTTTTTGGGGTTCAGGTTCCTGTCGCCGACCGTGGACATGCCAGTCCCGGTGGAATCGTAGAGATAACTCGGAGCGAGCGAGCCGTCATTGTATTTGCCTGCCTTTAAGTCGTCCGGGCTCAGCTTTGGCAGGAGCACCAAAGCAACGACATTTTCCGCCAAAACGCGAGCCGGAGCCGGCAGTTTGCTCGGGGCCGCATACCACGTCCGGAGATTGTAGAGGGTGTTTCCGCCAGCCCCGAGCTCCTCCTTGTAAAGGGTCTGGAGATCCGACGGTTCCATCATTTCCATCAGCCGGAAGCGACTACGCAAAGGTGCCAGTTGCGGGGTAACAAATGCCGGACGCAAAAGGGAATCGTCACCGAATTGGACAAAGTAGCCCCACGTATTCAACAAATTCTCCATCCGTGAGTAGGTGGTCCGATCGTTCACGAAGCCCAGAGGAGCCTGAAAGAAGATGGCATGGGTGGGGCAGGAGCCGCTGGGGAGTCCTAGTGTCGCGGCCTGACCGCTGATAAAGCGCAACTCCGACTGACGCCCGTAGCGCGCCGGTTGAAAGCTGCTGGCGGTTTGCTGAGTGCGCGCATTTCCGGAGGAGTCGAAGTAATCCCAATAGGTGTTCAGGGTCGCCTGACTCAGCCTCCGCGTCATGGACTCAAAAGCAGTCCGCGCCCCGCGAAACTGTTCCGTCCGGCTGGTGGTCGAGATCCAGGTCGAGCGCGTGGCTTCGGTAATGGTGACAAGAATCAGCAGGAGTAGCGCAATGATGGCCGTCGAGACCATTAGCTCAATCAGGGTAAAGCCAGCGTTAATCAGGTGCAGTATCCGTGACGGCTTCATTTGTTTTTTGCGACGAGCGCCGGAAAGGTGAGGCACGGAACAGCTTTCGTATTGTTGCGATCCGAAGCGTAGGCTCCGGTCCAAAGGTTGCGCAGCGGCTTGTCCTGCGAATCCGATGGGTCCGTCGAGAGCGCCAGTTCGCGGTTGGCCGGGTTATTTGCCACCTGCACCGTGACGATTGCAAGATTCACATTGTCTCCACCGGACGAGGTGCCGGTTTTCGGCATCGCCGTGGCGGGAGTGATGCGCGTGTTGACATGATAGATCGCCAGGGCTTTGCCCGCCGCCGTCGCCGGTAGTTCGCTCCCCTGATCGTCGAAGTAGCGCTCGGCTTTGCGTCCGGTTTGGTTGGTTCCGGCAATCAGCTTGCCGCTGGCGTCTTTCAGCAACTCCGGAAAATCTGACTGCTGGGCATCGTTGATGACGCGTTGCGCGATTTGCGACCCCACTGAGGCATCCATGGCCTGCCGGGAAATGCCCATCCCGGTCGGCAGCAGCGCAAAGATGCTGATAAAAGCGAAGGCGACCACCCCGATAGCCAGCACGACCTCCACCAGGCTGAATCCCCCCGAGGATTTGGTTCGCAAAATGTCCAGGTTGTGGGCAGCGTCGCTGATCGGTGTTTTGGCGAAAACAGCTAGGAGCAAACGGTTCATGTGGGGAGAGGCTTTGTGGCTGCACATAGTCAATACAAGAAGTGCCTCGCAGGGTCAACGGGCAGATTCAATATTTTTCTGGAAGCCACACCGGATGAGGGTGGACCGGAACTCGTGGTTCCAAAGCCCAACAGAGATGCGCCGATCGGCTCCATTCCCTTTTGCTCGGCAAAAAGTGATTTACATCCCGCACCGCATCCATAGTTTCCCGACCCCGGCGGTTCTTGCCTTATGGTGTAACGGTAGCACAAACGACTCTGAATCGTTTTGTCTAGGTTCAAATCCTAGTAAGGCAGCCATCGCGACGAAGGCAGCCGTCGGCCGCTGAGAATGTCGCGCAAGCCGCTTGTCAGCCCGGCTTTTCCTGACGAATCTTCCGCCCCTTTGCCATGAAAATTCTCGTCGCGCCGGATAAGTTCAAAGGTTCGCTCTCGGCGGTCGAGGCGGTCGCCGCGATCACGCGCGGCCTGCGGGCGGTGTGGCCGGAGGCGGAAATCACGGGGGTGCCGATTGCGGATGGGGGCGAGGGTTTTGCCGAGGCACTGGGCGGGACGCTGGGCGGCAGTTGGGTGGAAACGCGGGCGCTGGATCCCATCGGACGCGAGGTGGAGGCGCGCTACATGTGGGTGGAGGCGGCGCGGCTGGCGATCATCGAGATGAGTGCGGCCTCGGGCCTTTGGCGACTGACGAAGGAAGAGCGCGCGCCGCTGCGGGCGAACACGTTTGGTACGGGCCAGCTCATCCGCCATGCGGTCGCGCGCGGGGCGCGGAAAATTTTCGTGGGCCTCGGCGGCAGCGCGACCACCGACGGCGGCGTGGGGATGGCGGCGGCGCTGGGCTACGAATTTCTCACGAGCGACGGCGAGGAACTCGCGCTGCATCCGGGCTGCTTCATCGCACTCACGCGCATCCAGGCTGGCGGTGTGATCGAGCTGCCGGAGATCGTAGCGGCGTGCGATGTGCAGAATCCGCTGCTTGGCCCGCGCGGCACGGCCCACGTTTTCAGCCCGCAGAAAGGCGCGAGTGCGAGCGACGTGGTGGCGCTGGAGGGCGGGCTGAGCGCGCTGGCGGATTGCGTGACCGGGGATCTCGGCTGCGATTTCCGCGACACGCCGGGCGCGGGCGCGGCGGGCGGGATCGCTTTCGGGCTGATGAGTTTTTGCGGGGCGCAGGTGTGCTCCGGTTTCGATCTCGTGGCGGAGACGTTGCAGTTGGAAAAGCGCATCGCGGCGAGCGATCTCGTGGTCACCGGCGAGGGGCGGATCGACGGTCAGACATTGGAGGGCAAAGGCCCGGCGGGGGTCGCCGCGATGGCGCACAAATATGGCAAACCCGTGCTCGCGCTGGCCGGGTCCGTCACGGAAACTGCCGCCGTGGAAAAGCTATTCGACGCGACCTGCGCGATCATCGACGAACCCGTGACGCTCGACGCGGCGCTGACCCGCGGGGCGGAATTTCTCGAACGCGCCGCTGGGCGAGCGGGGCGTTTGATCCGTCTTGGCAGCGCCTTGGAGAAAATCCGAAATTCGAAATCCGAAACAAATCCTAAGTATGAAACTATTTGAAAACGACCTTGTCCCGCGCGGCGCTTGCCGCTCTTTCTAGCCTTTGAAATTTGTTTCGGATTTCGGATTTCGGATTTCGGATTTTCCCCAATGAAACGCATCGCCATCCTCTTCGCCGGCCAGGGTGCCCAGACCGTGGGCATGGGCCAGGACCTCGCCGCGAAATATCCCGCCGCTGCCGCGTGCTTTTCGCACGCCGATGAAATCCTCGGTCGCTCGCTCAGTAGCATCGCCTTTACCGGCCCGGAGGACGAGCTGACGCAGACGAAAAACTGCCAGCCCGCGCTTTATGTCCACGGGCTCGCCTGCCTCGCCGCGCTGCAGGCCGAGCTGGGCGAGTTTCCCATTCACGCCGCCGCCGGGCTGTCGCTCGGCGAGTTCACCGCGCACGCCGCGGCGGGCACCTTCGACTTCGAGACCGGCCTGCGCCTCGTGGCCCAGCGCGGCCTTTTCATGCAGGAAGCCTGCGAGCAATCCAACGGCGGCATGGCGGCAATGATCGGGGCGGACGAAAGCACGGTGCGCGGGCTCGCCGCGGAGACGGACGTGGACGTGGCGAACCTGAACAGTCCCGGCCAGGTCGTCATCTCCGGCGAATGCTCGAAGGTTGCGCTGGCCGTTTCGCTCGCCAAAGAGCACGGCATCCGCATGGCGAAAACGCTCAACGTCGCCGGTGCCTACCATTCGCGGCTGATGAATTCCGCCTACCTCAAACTCGGCGGGGAGCTGCAAAAAACCATGCTCACCACGCCGCGCTTCCCGGTGATCTGCAACGTGGATGCCGTGCCCGTGAGCGAGCCCGCGCAAATCCGCGAGTCGCTCCAGGATCAGGTCACCGGCACGGTGCGCTGGAGCGAGTCCATCGAGTATCTCGTGGATGAAGCGGGCTGCGAACTTTTCCTCGAACTCGGCCCCGGCGGCATCCTCGCGGGCCTCCTCAACCGCATCCGCAAAGGCACGCCCTGCCACTCGATCACCGACTGCGCCTCGCTCGACGTCGCTCTCGCCAGCCTGCGTGGCTGAAAGATTTACCATTTAGCATTTGAACCACGCTGCCGCGAAAACGTAAGAGCACCGGCTCACTTCCTTAATCCAAACTCCTAAATCCTAAATTCCATGCCTCTCTCCATCGGCTCCCAAGCTCCCGACTTCACCCTCAAATCCAAAACCGCCGACGGCCTCAAGGACGTCACGCTCAGCGCGAATTTCGGCCAGAAGAACACCGTGCTGCTCTTCTTCCCGCTCGCCTTCACCGGCGTCTGCACCCAGGAGCTGTGCGACATTTCCGGCGGCCTCAGCGCCTACGCCGACCTCCAGGCCGAGGTCATCGCCGTGAGCGTGGACAGCCCCTTCGCGCAGGAGGCTTGGGCGAAAAAGGAGAACATCACCCTGACCATCGCCAGCGACCTGAACAAGGAAGTGACCAAGCAATACGACGTGGTCTTCCCGATGCTCGCGGGCGTGGGCGATACCTCGGCGCGCGCCGCGTTCGTCATCGATAAAGCGGGCGTCATTCAATACAGCGAGCAGACCCCGACGCCGAAAGATCTGCCCGATTTCAACGCCATCAAAGCCGCGCTCGCCAAGCTGGCCTGAGCCGCCGGAGATCAGGCCTCCACACGCGCAGTGGACCTTTGCCGATGGATGGCCACGGCGACAAAGGCGGTGTCCGCGAGAATGTATTTGCGCAGTTCAAGCCCCACGGACTGAAGCGGGAAACGGTCGAGCAGCATCGTCGCAAGATCTTCGGCGAACGTCTCGATGAGGCGGCGCGGGCGGGCCAGACTGAGCGCTTTTACCTCCGTGCAGACGCGGAAGTAATCAACCGTGTTTTCGATGGCGTCGCCGAGTGCGGTGAAGCCGCGGACCGGCTCCAGCACGAGGTTCACGGTCAGGCGCTGGGCGGTGGCGCGCTCCTCGTCCGGCACGCCGATGCAGGCGGAAAGTTCGAGGCTTTCGATGAGGATGCGGTCGGGTTGCATATTTTCCACGGCCGCTTCGGCTTCCTTTTCCTTCGAGGCGGCGGCGGTCGGGGCGGGGATTAAGCGGAAGTAGAAGCGCGAGCGGAAGCGGATTCTATCCGACGCGGAATTTCACCTCGCGCACCACGCCTTTGCCAAAGCGCTCCTTGAGCATCGCCAAAATCTTCGGCTTCCAAAAGCGGTCGAGTTCGAAGTGCACGGTTGGCTGGAGCACGCGCACCGTCAGCACGCCATTCATGAGCTGCTGTGGCGCGGAATGTTTGGCCACAAATTCGCCGACCACCTCGTGCCACGCGCTCATCACCTCGTCCGCGCGGAGACGGTCTTTCAGCCCGAGCCCAGCCATCACCTTGCGCACGGCGTCGCCGACCAGCGCGGCGCGGTCCGGGCGCTCCGCCGCCTGCGGCAGACCGCGCCAGTCGGCGAGGACGCGGGCGCGGAGCTGGGCGGGTTTCATCACTCGCGAGTGTCCACGAAGGACCCGAAAAGGCACGCGAAACAACTTCGCCGCTGTCCTGGTTCGCAAGAAGGTCCGGCAAGCCCTCTCCGCCGCCTCGCTGGGGCGATGCGGAAACCGAGGGTCCGCATTTTGCCCTCGCCCGGGGTGCGTGGTGCTCCTAGCTTCGCACTCCTTTTTTATGGAAATAACCTCACGAGTGCTTCGCGTCGGTCTGCCCACGGGCAGCCTGCAGGAGCCGACCTTCGCCCTTTTTGCCAAAGCCGGATTTCATATTTCCGGTGCGAGCCGCTCGTACAAGCCGACCGTGGATGACCCGGAGCTGCAAATCCGGCTGCTGCGGGCGCAGGAGATTTCGCGTTACGTGGAGCATGGTTTTCTCGATTGCGGGCTCACGGGCAAGGACTGGATCGAGAACAACGGCTCGGATGTGGCGCGGCTTTCCGAGATGACCTTTTCCAAGACGAGCGCCGCGCCTACGCGGTGGGTCATCGCGGTGCCGGAGGACTCCGCGATCAAGACGGTGCAGGACTTGCAGGGGAAGGTCATCGCGACCGAGGCCGTGGAAATGACGCGGCGCTATCTCGGGCAGCACGGGGTGACGGCGGTGGTGGAATTTTCGTGGGGCGCGACGGAGGTGAAGGTGCCGGACCTAGTGGATGCCATCGTGGACGTGACCGAGACGGGCTCCTCGCTGCGGGCGAACAAGCTGCGGATTTTGGAGACGATTATGGAGTCGTCGCCGCAGTTCATCGCGAACCACACGGCGTTCGCCGACGCGTGGAAAAAGGCAAAGCTCGAGAAGCTCGTACTGCTGCTGGAGGGTGCCTACAACGCGCGGGACAAGGTGGGTTTGAAAATGAACCTGCCGGAACTGCGACTGGGCGAGTTGCTGGAGACGCTGCCGGCTTTGCGCAATCCGACGATTGGGAAACTGGCGGTCGAGGGTTGGATCGCGATCGAGGTCATCATCGACGAAAAGATCGTCCGCGAGATCATCCCGCAGCTCAAGGAACTGGGGGCTGAGGGCATCATCGAGTACCCGCTGAACAAGGTGGTTTACTGAGGCGCGGTGGTTTTCCCAAAATTCCGGTTGCGCGGTGCGGACAACCATGATTCTCTCGCCGCCCTTTAACGAAAAAAACATACCTCCAAATGGGTTCACTCAAAAAGCGCCGGAAGGCAAAAATCGCCAAGCACAAACGCCGGAAGCGGATGAAGGAAAACCGCCACAAGAAGCGTTTGCGCTACAAGTCGTAGTCCCTAGATTGCGCGGCATGAATTCGCGCCGACTTGTCAGGGCTTTCCGGGGGTATTGGACGCTGGCCGCAGGCTGCGCGTTTTGCTTCGCGCCGATGGCGGCGCACTCGGCTGAAAAGCCGCGCCGCGCCCCGGCCAAACCCGCCCCGCCGGCCAAACCCGTCGCCGCGGAACCGCCAGCCTTCACTGCACCCGCGGCCCCGGCATCGGACCATCATCCCGAGTACGCCGACGCCTTTCCCTCGCCGATCCGCCCGGTGCCCGCGGACCTCGCGCTCAAGCCCGAGGACGAGAAAAAAGCGAACGCCTTTGCGCTCTTTGCGGTGGGATTGGCCGCCGAGGACAACGCGGATCAGGACGCCATGCTGGAGCGCTATCGCAAGGCGCTCGAACTCGATCCCGGCAATCCCGAACTCGCCGTCAAAGTCGCCTACGAACTCGCGCGGCGGAACGATCCCTCTTCCGCCATTCAGGTGCTGAAGGACGCCATCAAGGCCGCGCCCAAGGCTGCTCTGCCGTGCATCTATCTTTCGCAGCTCTACGCGAAGAACCTGAACAAGCCGGAACTCGCCATCAAATACGCCGAGATGGCACTGACGCTGGCCCCGGACGACTTCGCCGCGCTCCAGGCGGTCTATGAACTTTACGCGGCCAACGGGCAGGAGAAAAAAGCCGCCGAACTCCTCGACCGGGCGACAACATCCACCAGCACCTCGGGCAAATACTGGATCCAATTGGCCGAGATGGAGCAGGGGATGTGGCTGAAAGAGGAAGGCACCGCCGAGCCCGCGCAGCTCGAGAAAATGAACACGGCTTTTCGTAAAGCCGCCGAGTTGGGGAAGGACGATGCCGTCATCCTCTCGAAAGTCGCCGACTACTTCGTGCTCTCGAAACAGATCAAGGCCGCGATCCCCGTCTATCTTTCGATCCTCACCCTCGCGCCTGATGCTGGCGACCCGCCACTGAACAACGTCCGCGACAAGCTCGCCCGCTGCTTCCTCGTCAACGACCAGCGCGACGAAGCCATCAAGCAACTCGAGGCCATCGTCAAAGAAAGCCCGCTCCGCTTTGAAACCTACGAACTGCTCGGCGAACTCTACCTGCAAAAGGAGGACTACGAGAACGCCCTGACGAGTTTTGAAAACGGACTCCGGCTGGACAATGGCGACCCCGCCAGCCACGAGCGCCTCGGCTACCTCCTCCTCCGCACGAAGCGCTACGAACGCGCCGTGGACATCCTCCAGGCCGCGCGCAAAACGCACGCCGGGCGGCCCGTGCTCAGCTACATGCTCGGCATCGCCCTCAGCCAGGCCAAGCGCCACGACGAAGCGCTCGCCGCGTTTGCCGACGCGCAAGCCATCGCGGAGACGAACCGCGAAGACCTGCTCAATGCCGAGTTCTACTTCAGCTACGGTGCCGCCGCCGAGCAGGCCGGGCAGTTGGAGAAAGCCGTCGGCTTGCTCAAGAAAAGCATGGAGATGGAGCCGAACAACGCGCAAGCCTTCAACTACCTCGGCTACATGTGGGCCGACCGGAACGAGCGTCTTGACGAGGCCGGCGAACTGATCAACAAAGCGCTCGCCATCGAGCCCGAGAACAGTGCGTATCTCGACAGCCTCGGCTGGTATTACTACCGCAAAGGCGACTTCGACCGCGCGCTCAAGGAACTCCAAAAGGCGCAGGCCATCATGCTGCGCGACGACGAAAAAGAGGACGCCACGGTGCTGGACCACATCGGAGACACCTACCTCCAGCTCGGCAAGACCGCCGAGGCCGTCGGCTCCTGGCAGAAGTCGCTGACGATCGAGAAAAGCAAAAAAGTCGAAGACAAGATCGAGGCGGCAAAGCAGAGGCTGACGAAGGGGAATGAAACGCCTGCGCCCGCTCCGGAGAAGTAGGCTGGTGGGGGTGTTGTCGAAGGGATTCCCATCGGCGGCGGGGTGTGATTTAGTCGCGGGATTCCGCTTCGCTTGTCCATGAAAATTCATCAGCGCAATCTTCCCCGAGTCGTCATCATTGGCGGAGGTTTTGGCGGCCTCGAAGCCGCCAAAGCACTGCGCAAAATGGAGGTGCGGGTGACGCTGCTCGACCGGCACAACCACCATCTTTTTCAGCCGCTGCTCTATCAGGTGGCCACGGCGGCGCTTTCACCGGCGGACATCGCCGAGCCGTTGCGCCACATTTTGCGGAACCAGGAAAACGCCGAGGTCATCCTCGGCGAAGCCGAGCGGATCGATGTGCATCGCAAGAAGGTCGTCACGTCGGTGGGCGAACTGGATTACGACTTCCTCATCGTCGCTGCCGGGGCGCGGCATTCGTATTTTGGCCACGAGAAATGGGAGAAGTTCGCGCCGGGTTTGAAGAGTCTCGACGATGCGCTGGAGATTCGCCGGCGGATGCTGCTGGCCTTTGAAGTCGCGGAGCGCACCGAGGATGACGCGGAGCGCAGCGCGGCGATGACTTTCGTGGTGGTGGGCGCGGGGCCGACTGGCGTGGAAATGGCGGGCGCGATCGCCGAGATCGCGCGCGTGACGTTGGTGAAGGATTTCCGGCACATCGACTCCGCGCAGGCGCGGGTCATTTTGCTCGATGGCGCTCCGCGGGTTTTGCAGATGCTCGATCCCGAGCTGTCCGAAAGTGCGCGCCGGCAGCTCTTCGACATCGGCGTGGAAGTGCGCCCGCTGACCCACGTGGAAAAACTGAGCGAGGAAGGCGTGGGCGTCAAAGGCGGCGAAAAGATCGCCGCGCGGACCATCGTGTGGGCGGCGGGAAACATGGCGTCGCCGCTCGGCGAGAGTCTGGGCGTGCCGCTGGACCAGCAGGGCCGCGTGATCGTGCGCGAGGACTTGTCCATTCCGGGGCACGGCGACGTGTTCGTCATCGGCGACCAGGCGCACTTCGCGCCGGGCGGCGGCACGCCGCTGCCGGGGCTTTCGCCCGTGGCCATGCAGCAGGGCCGGCACACCGCGCGGAATATCCGGGCGCTGCTCGCGGGCGGATGGACGGACAAATTCGAGTATTTCGACAAAGGCACCATGGCGACCATCGGGCGCCACCGCGCCGTCGCGGATGCTGGTTTCATGCGGTTCTCCGGGTGGCTGGCGTGGCTGGCGTGGCTCTTTGTCCACCTCATTTTCCTCGTCGGCTTCCGCAACAAACTCCTCGTGCTCTTCAACTGGGCCTACGCCTACGTGACCTACGGTCGCGGCGCGCGGCTGATCACCGGACGGCACTGGGGGAATAAAGGCGGCGAGTCGTAGGCGGTGCTGTGGGGGAAAAAGGTGGCGCGTTTTGCGGCCGCGCGTGAGGCAGGCGGGACGCGCTGCGCTACGGCAAGCCGGAGGCTCGCGTTACGGGCGCCGGTGCGGTTGGCGCTGCGGGTTCGCGGGCGGGTGGGGCTGGCGTTTTACTGCGTCCCAGAGCTGGTCAAGTTCGGGCAGCGGGAGTTTTTCCAGCGCGATGCCGCGGACGGCGGCGAGTTGCTCGACGGCGCGGAAGCGGGTGGCGAATTTGCGGGTGGCGCGGTGCAGGGCGGTCTCGGCGTCGAGGTGGAGTTTGCGGGCGAGATTCACGACGGTGAAAAGCAGGTCGCCGAGTTCGTCTTCGATGTCGGATGCGTTTGGAGTGGGGTTCGCGATGGCGGTTTGAAGTTCGGCGATTTCCTCGTGGAGTTTGTCGAAAACGGGCGCGGCGTCGGGCCAGTCGAAGCCGACGCGCGCGGCTTTCTTCTGCGTCTTCTGCGCGTGCATGAGCGCGGGCAGCCCGCCGGGGATGCCGTCGAGGGCGCTGGCGGCCGCGTCACCTTTTTCGGCGCGTTTGATTTCCTCCCAGCGCTGGAGCACGGCGGCGCTGTCGGCGCAGTGATCGGCGGCAAAGACGTGCGGGTGCCGGCGGACGAGCTTGGTGGCGATTTCGCGGGCCACGTCATCGAAGGTGAAGCGGCCTTCCTCGGCGGCGAGTTGGGCGTGAAAGACGGACTGGAGGAGCAGGTCGCCGAGTTCTTCGCGGAGATTGGCGTCGTCGCCGTTGTCGATGGCGGCGATGACTTCGTGGGCTTCCTCGATGAGGCCCGGACGCAGCGAGGCGTGGGTTTGCTCGCGGTCCCACGGGCAGCCGCCGGGGCCGCGCAGTTTGGCGACGATGTCGGTGAGTTGGTCGATGCCGGGGAGGGCGGGATTGGGCGGGAGAATGGTGGGTTCGGTGGTGGGTGGCATGAGCGGTTTCGTAGTCGTAAGCGTAATCTTAATCTTAATCGGCCAGCGGAGCGCGCAGTGGGTTGGGGGAGGGGATTAGGATTAAGATTACGCGCCCGCCCGCAGGCCTCGCCATGCCAATTTCATATCCGCCAGAGACTCCGGTGCGCGCTGAATTCGGAGATTTCGCCGTCGGTTTTCCGCCCGATATAAATGGTGACGCCGAGGACGCTGACGAACGTGCCGACGAAGACGCCGGCGACCAGCCAACTCGGGATGCTGGGGCCCACGCGGAGCGCGGCGTAGAAGGTCGCGAAGGAATCTATAGGCTTGCCGGCGTGGAGGAAAATCTTGGTGATCCACGCGGTGAGGATGATGAGAAAGATGAAGACGTAGTTGCGTTTGAGGCGGCGTCCGACGGCTTCGAAGGCGCTGATTTTGAAGGACGGCAGGAGCAGGTCGGCGCAGACGAGTTTCTGCCAGTCGCCCTGCAGGAGGTTGGTGTTTTGCGCGACGATGGGGACGAGGAAATGGGCTTCGAGCATGCGCACGCGGGCGCGGAAGGCGTCGTAAAAACGGTACCGCCGGGCCTCGATCCAGAGCATGATCCAGACGATGGCGAGATTGAAAAAGAAGATGATGTGCGGCACGCGTTCGAGGGAGAAGGCGACGGTGAAAATGGTGGAGGTGGTGGTGATGGCCCAGTTCGTGGTCGGGTCGAGCCGCGCGCGCCAGGCCATGATGCGGCCCATTTCGCCGCGGTAGAAATGGGACATCGCGTTGACGTAGCTCGGGTCGAAGCGCGGAGTGGAATCCGGTTTCGGCGGCGGCGGCGGCGGGGCTTCGCTCATGCCGGAAAGGTCGCCGGACGCGGGCGGCGGTGGCAAGGGGGAAGGCGGAATTTTTGCCACCGCCAGACGGGCGTCAGCGCGCGGCGTAGTAGATGCGGTGCAGGCGCGCGGGCGAGACGCCGGCGTGGTAGAGCGCGAGGAGCGCGCCATTGGTGAGCGTGGTGCGCCACGGGCCGCGGCGGATGAAGCGGCGCGCGGAGGATTGCATGGGCGGATCGAGCAGGCGCGTGCGACCGGAGCGGCGGAGGCGGCGGGAAAACTCCACGTCCTCCATGAGCGGGAGGTCGGCGAAGCCGCCGAGTTTTTCAAAGTGCGCGCGGCGGACAAAGACGGACTGGTCCCCAAAGATGGTGCCGCCCCAATCGTTGAGCCGGCGCGCCCATTTCTCCAGCCAGCGGAGATGCGGATGGCGCGCGTCGAAGTGCCGGTAGAAGCCGCCGCCGACGAGCGCGGGGTCGCGCGTGGCCTCGCGGAGATGGCCGACATGGATGGCAGTGAGCGCGCTATCGGCGTGGTGGAAAAGCAGCACGTCGCCGCAAGCGAGGGCGGCGCCGGCATTCATTTGCGCGCCGCGGCTGGGGCGCGGGCAGTGCGCCACGAGGCAGCCGGCGGCGTGCGCGAGCGCGCGGCACTCGTCGGTCTCGGTGGCGTCGGCGACGATGACTTCATCAATGCCCGCGAGCGCGTGGAGCATCGGCAACACGCGGCCGAGCGCCTCCGCATCCCGCCAGCACGGAATGACCACGCTCAGCGTGGGGCCGCTCACCGCTGGTCCTTTTTCAACAACTCCGCCCGCGCCGCCTCCAGCCGGGCGCGCTCCTTCGCCGTGAGGCTGGCGAGGCCGGACTTGGCGATTTTGTCGAGCAGGGCGTCCAGGTCGCTGGGCGCGGTGCTTTTCCTCTCGCGGACCGGCTCGGCGCGCACCACGCGGAGGTGCGGCTTCTTTTTCCACAAGCGAAAATCCGGCAGCGCAAAATCGCCGCGCTCATGGCGAATGAAAGCCCAAGCAAAGCCGACGTTGACCCACAGCGTGAGCAGCCCGGTCCAGTCGTGGGTGCCGAAGTTTTGCAGCGAGTAGATGGCCACGAGGACGAGCGCGATCCAGCGCGCCTGGATGCCGAAGAAAATCGCCGCGCCCGGATAGATCGTGGCGAAGGCGATGAACACCGCGAAATGCAGGCTGCCCGAGCCGGAAAACGCCGTGGGCTGAAACAACCCCACGAGGCTGAGCACGAGCGGCGTGAGCACGAGCAGCAGCAGATACATGAGGAGAAAGGCGCGGCGTCCGATGAAGCTCTCCACCTGGCGACCAAACTGGTAGAGCATCACCATGCCGATCGCGAACCAGATGCTGGGCGGATTGACGAAGGCGTGAGTCACGAACTGCCACAGCGCGAAGCGGTCGAACACGGTCTCGCTGGAAAAAGCGAGCCCCTGCAAAATCCCGGCGGCACCGGCGGCCATCAGCAAAGTGGTGGCGACCATGGTGGCGACATGGATGATGACGAGGAGCGTGGTTGCGTGGATGGGGAAGCCGCGGAAATAAGTGAGCGGCTGGCGGTCATCGTCGGGTGAGTAGCCGGTCATCATCATGATGGGCGCAGCATGGCCGGGCGACTCCGGGAGCGCAAGAGGGAGTGGGCGGCGCTCGGCGCGAGGAAACGAAACTCTTCCCAACATCCGGGCGCGCGACGGATTGTCAGTGGATACCCGTTCCGCTTGGATGCGGGCAGCCCCCACCACCTTTCCGCACTCCTTGAACTCAGCCACCCCGGGCCATCGTTCCCATCTTTCCGCCGCCTTCGTCGCGCTGTTCGTCGCGGGTGCGGCGCTGGCGGCTGGGCTGATGTGGTGCCAGCGGGTCGAGCGGCGCTACGTCCATGCGCTGGCTCCCGATTTCTCGGACGCCAAGCTCCAGGGCGCGGCGCTCCAGCGGGCGGCGTTTGCCGAGGACGATCTGCTGATCCTCTACGGCAGCTCGGAACTCACGCAGGATGTGCCCACGACGGCGGTCCGGTTTTTTCAGGATTATCCCACGGGCTTTCGCGTTTTCCCGGTGGGCAAACACGGCACCGGCGCGCTGGCAGTGCTGCAAAAAGTGGCGGCGGTCGGGCCGGGCGTCCGCGGGCGCAAGGCGGCGTTCTCGATCTCGCCGGGGTTCTTTTTTTACGAGGTCTTCGATCCGGGCCAGTATGAGGGAAATTTCTCGACGCTGCAGGCGTATGAGTTGGCCTTCAGCCCACTGCTCAGCCGGGAGCTGAAACGCGATGTCGCGCGGCGGATGCTGGCCTTTCCCAATACGCTGGATGACGACTGGCTGCTCGAGACGGCGCTCAATCGGCTGGCCGGCGACTCGGCGGCGGACCGTCTCCTTTATGATGCGCTCCGCCCGCTCGGCGCGCTCAACAACGCGATCGGTCGCGCGCAGGATCATGTGGAAGCCACGCTGCACATTCTCGATGAGGACACGACGCTGGAGACCGCGCCCGCCCGTGGCCGGCGCGTGCTGAACTGGAGCCGTCTCGTGAAGAACACCGCGAACGTGATGGGTGGCCTCGTGGACAAAAAGCGGAAGCAGGCCACGAAGCTCCGTCCGAAGATTTCGCGCGACAAAGCATTCATCGAGACGGTGGGCAAGGCCAAGGAGTGGACGGACACCGAGTTGCTCCTGCGCACCCTCCGGGAACTCGGCGCGCAGCCGCTGCTGCTGACCATGCCGGTCGAGGACATCCGGCTCGAAGCCGCGGGGCTGTCGCCGGCGGCGCGGCGGGTTTTCACCGAGCGGCTGGACCGGCTCGCGCAGCGCTATGATTTTCCGCTGCTCGACTTCCGCGAATACGAAAACGACCCAGGTTTTCTCTCCGACTTTTTCGATCATCTGAGTGAAAAGGGCTGGATTTATTACAACCGCGAACTCGACAATTTTTACCATGACCGCATCCCGCAGACCGAGCAGGCTGCGCTCCCCAATCCCCAGCCATGACCACCGCCGACACCACCGAAAAAATCCTCCGCGTGCTCGCCGAGGTCGCCGAGACCGAGGAGGTCCGCAGCAATCCCGACCTCGCGCTTTACGACCTGCAAATCCTCGACTCGATGAAAACCGTGCAGCTCATCGTGGCGCTCGGGCAGGAGGTTGGCGTGGAGATTTCGCCGGCGGATTTCGAGCGGGAACCGTGGGCCACGCCGCGCCTGCTGGTGGCCGACGTGCTGCGCCGTCTCGCCGCGTGAAGACCGTGCAAGCCTGGCTGGAGGCTCATCCGCGCACCCGCACGGCGCTGCTCGCGCTCTACTATCTGGCGATCATCGCCGGGCTCGTGGCCATGTATGGACGCGGGGATTTTTCGACGCCGCCTTTCGTCTATCAGGAGTTTTAGCGCGTGGATCTGCTCGACCGCATCGACCACTGGGGCCGCGTCACGCCAGACCAACCGGCCCACGTCAGCGGCAGCCGCGTGCTGACTTACGGCGAACTCCTCGCCCGCTCGGACGCGCTCGCCGCCTGGCTCACGCGCGAACTCGGCGACAGCCGCGCTCCGGTCGCCGTGCATGGCCACAAGGAGCCGGAGATGCTCATCGCCTTTCTCGGTGCGGTGAAAAGTGGACGCCCCTACGTGCCGATTGATGTCTCGATTCCCGCGCAGCGCGTCGAGCGCATCGTGCAGACCGCCGGTGCGGCGCTCACGCTCACGCCGGCGAAAATCGCGGAAATTTCCGCCACGCCCACTGCCGCCGCCGCGCCGCGCCGCGCCGCGGGCGACGATCCGTTTTACATCCTCTTCACCAGCGGCAGCACCGGCGAGCCGAAGGGCGTCGTCATCACCCACGCGAACCTCGAACACTTTGTCGCGTGGATGCTCGCCGAGCAGCAGTTCGCCGCGCCGGGCGAGACCTTTCTCAACCAGGCACCGTTCTCTTTCGACCTCTCGGTGATGGACCTCTACGCGAGCCTCGCCACCGGCGGCACGCTCTTCAGCATCACGAAAGAGCACGTCGCCAATTTGAAGTCGCTCTACGAAGCGTTTCGCGTCTCCGGGCTGACGACGTGGGTCTCCACACCGTCGTTCGCGCAGATGTGCATGATCGAGCGCGGCTTCACCGCCGCGCTGCTCCCGAAGCTGCGCCGGTTCTTGTTTTGCGGCGAAACGCTCGCGCCGGAAACCGCGGCGCAACTGCTCGAACGCTTCCCGCAGGCCGCGGTCTGGAACACGTATGGGCCGACCGAGGCGACGGTGGCCACGACCTCGATCCGCGTCACGCGCGAGGTGCTGGAAAAGTGGTCGCCGCTGCCCGTCGGCGCGCCGATGCCGGGGACGCGCGTGGTCATTCTCGGCGAAAGTGGCGAGCCGGTGAGCGAGGGCGAGCGCGGGGAGATTGTCATCGCCGGGCCGAACGTCAGTCCCGGCTATCTCGGGCGCGACGACCTCACGGCGAAGGCGTTCTTCACGTTCGATGGAGTGCGCGCGTATCGCACCGGCGACTGGGGCCGCGCGCGCGCGGGACAGATTTTTTTCGAGGGCCGGCGCGACAGCCAGGTGAAGGTCAACGGCTACCGCATCGAACTCGGCGACCTCGAAGCGAATCTGCGCGCGCTCCCGGAAGTCGCGGACGCCGTGGTGCTGCCGGTCGAGAAGCACGGGCGCATTGATTCACTGGCCGCGGTGCTGGTGCTGGCGGTCGAGAAAAGCGGGAGCGATTTCGCTTTCACCGCGCAGCTCAAGACGCGGCTTGGCGAGCAACTGCCCGCCTACATGGTGCCGCGGAAATTTCTCTACGTGGACGCCTTTCCCATGACGGCCAACGGAAAAGCCGACCGCCGCAAACTCGCGGAGCTGCTCGCATGAGCCGTGCGCGCAGCGAACGCGTGGCGCAGGCTTCCAGCCTGTGGAAGTCCGCCGGGCATCCCTGCCCGGCGAATCTGCGGGCGAAGGTTTGCCGGGCAGGGATACCCGCGGGACGACGACAGGCTGGAAGCCTGCCCCACGCATGATCCCCTTCGGCGATTTCACGTTCTTCGGCCTGCTGCTCTACGCGGTGCTGCCCGCCATCGCGCTCGGCTTGCTCGGCTGGCTGGACCGCGGCCGGCGCTGGTGGCTGCTGCTCGTCACGCTCGGGATGCTCGCGCTGCAATTCTCCGGCGACCTCGCGGTGCGGCCGGGATTCGAGGTGCGCGAGCTCTGGATCGTGCTCGGCTACGCGGCCTTTCAAGGCGTGGTCGCGCAGGCGTTTCTCCGCTGGAAAACGCGCCCGACTTTCTACGCGGCGCTGAGTCTGGCGCTGCTCCCGCTGGTGCTGGCCAAGGCACTGCCCTTCGCCGCGCCCGACACGGCGTTCGGTTTTCTCGGCATTTCCTACGTCACGTTTCGCGCCCTCGATGTCGTCTTCAGCATCCACGACGGCGTGGTGAAAACGCTCCCGCCCGTGCAATATTTCGCGTTCCTGTTTTTCTTCCCGGCGGTTTCCTCCGGCCCCATCGACCGCTACCGCCGCTTCGCCCAGGACTGGGTGAAGACGCGCAGCCGCGCGGAGTTTCTCGACGACTTCGACTTCGCCGTGGCGCGCACCTTTCGCGGGTTCCTTTACAAGTTCATCATCGCCGCGCTCATCCACGCGCACTGGCTCACGCCCGCGTCGAAACAATCCGGCGCGCTATCGCAGCTCAGCCTCATGTATGCGGAAACGCTCTACCTGTTCTTCGACTTCGCCGGCTACAGCGCCTTTGCCATCGGGCTCGGCCGGCTCTTTGGCATCCGCATGCCGGAGAATTTCAACGCGCCCTTTCTCGCGCGAAACATCCGCGAGTTCTGGACGCGCTGGCACATCAGCCTGTCGTTCTGGTTTCGCGACCACATCCACATGCGCTTCCTCCTCGCAGCGGTGAAAGGGAAGTGGTTCAAGGGCAAACACACCGCGAATTACGTCGGGCTGTTTCTCACCTTCGGCCTGATGGGGCTGTGGCACGGGCTCGAACCGCGCTTCCTGCTGTACGGCGCCTACCAAGCCGCGCTGCTGTGCGGCTACGACTGGTTTTCCCGCTGGAACAAAACCGCGCAAATCTGGCGCGACGGCCCGGCCTGGCGCGCGGGCAATATCGTCCTCACGTTTCACGCGTTCGCCTTTGGCATCATGATTTTCAACGGGCACTTCACACCCAAGATTCCGCCGCACCGCGAGCAGGTGGTGGACGCGTGCGACTGCCACTCGGTGACCGGCGTGGTCTGGAGTCGCGCCCAGCCCGCCGTACAGCCTGACGTGGATATTTACGTGGACTACCAATGGGTCGCGCGGGTGCGGACGGATCAGTTTCGCGAAGATCTCAAGCAGCGTGGCATGGGCGATGGCCGCCACGCTTTCCGCTACGACTTCACGAGCGAAATCCGCAACGGTCGCGCGCACACCATCGAGGTCCGGCTCACGAGCACGGGCGCATTCCTGCACGGCACGCCGACGGTCATCACCTGTCCGCACGCGGAGGCGGCGACCGAGTAGGCCGGCCTACTTTTCCGGCGGGTGGCTGCGCTTGCGGCGGAGGCGCAGCCAGTTGTTCCAGGTCTTCCGAAATTTGTCGCGGCGGGTGAGGTAGCGCTGGTGCAGTTCGGTGCCCTTGGCGAGCTGAGCGAGGATGCCGCGCACGGAAAAATCTTCGGTCGGAAAAATGGTGTAGGCCGTGCCGACAGCGGCTTCGTGGTGGGCGTCGCTGCCAGCAGTCATCGGGAGCTTTTTCCGCTGCGCGAAATCGAAGCCGCGCTGGTTGAAACGCTTGAGGGTAGTGGCGGCGTTGAAGACCTCGAGGCCGTCGATTTCCAAAGTCTCCAGCACCGCCTCGCGGATGCCGGCGCGGAAGCGGTCGTAAGGATGCGCGGGAATGGCGAAGCCGCCGGCTGCGTGGACGATCCGGCAGACTTCCGCCGCGGGCGTGCCTTTGAGTTTGTTCGGCAAAGGCACGCCCACACACAGCAGGTGTCCCTCGGCGGTGGAGATCTCGTTGCCGGGGATGACGAGGAAGCCATCCACCGGCTGCCCGTCCTCGCGGGCCAGGCCGCGCTCGACGAGGTAGCGGTAGCCGTCGCTGGTGTTGTGATCCGTGAGCGCGATGCCGTGCAGCCCTTTCGCCCGCGCCGAGAGGATCAGCGACTCCGGGCTGCTCACGCCATCGCCCGAAAACCACGAGTGGCAGTGGAGATCAATGTGCAACGGCATGCGCGGGACGATGCGCAAAAGGGGACGGTGGTTGAAGCAAAGTTTTCCCGCTTCCGGCACACCGGAAAAATCCAAATATCGAAACCCGCCGTCCGCAGCAAATCCGCCGGAATGGCCATGCCGACCATCGGAGGAGCCGAGCACCTGGTGGGAGCAGGCTCCCACCACGCTGGTCCCCCTACCCGAAGTGACCAGACGATCGCGGAAAGAGCGTCTCCAGTCTCTCGTGTCTAACCGGTTCGGCTCGACCTTCCGCAGTCCCGCACCGCCAGTTCGTGTTCACCTTCCCGAAAATGCTCCGCGGCATCTTCCGCAAACGCCGCCATCTCCTCCACCTCCTTTTCCAGACCGCCACCGCCTGCCTGCGCGACGCCTTCCGCGCCCGGCTCGGCCTGCCGGAGGGACGCATCGCCGCTGCCGCCGCCGTCCACACCTTCGGCGACTACCTCGTCTTCCATCCGCACCTCCACCTCTT
>Ga0163144_10005589_pt1 | contig 27932 bp, 27 predicted proteins | sample OliLak19BULKMAT1_FD_123175 | JGI IMG/M metagenome (GOLD analysis project Ga0163144, IMG submission 123175) | Freshwater microbial mat bacterial communities from Lake Vanda, McMurdo Dry Valleys, Antarctica - Oligotrophic Lake LV.19.BULKMAT1 | ecosystem: Environmental > Aquatic > Freshwater >... | reverse complement strand
CGCGAAGATCGCGACTGCCAGCGCCACCGGCACGTGCACCGGCAGCGGCACGAAGCAGATCGCGAGCCCGGCGCCGAAGGCCAGCGTGATGCCGCGCCGCTGCAGCGACCAGAGCCGGCTGTCGCCGAGCCACTGGGCGAACGGCCGCGCGTACCAGCGGCCGCGCACACGATGCACGCGGACGGCGAGGCTGCGGATGAACGATCGGAGCATGCGAGCGCGGCACTTTACCAGCACTGCCTCGATCCATCCCGGCAGGCTTCACGGCCTGCCGGCAGCGGCCGGTTTCGCGTGGCTGGGCGGGGCCTGCGCGGCCCTCTGGAGCACCCTGCAGCCGGGGTGGGGCCTGCTCGCGGCCGGCGCCGTGCTGGCGCTGGCCGCGATGGCGGTGCGGCGCGTCGGCCTCGCCTGCCTGCTCGCTGGTTTCGTCGTCACGGCGGCCGTTGCGCAGCTGCGGCTCGAGGCGCGCTGGCCCACTGCGCAGGCCGGAGAGCGCCGCCTGGTCAGCGGCCTGGTGGCTTCGCTGCCCGTGCAGCGCGGCGACACGCAGGAGTTCGACTTGGTCGGCACGGTGCTCGCACCGGCAGGCGCGGCGCGCGAGCTGCGGGTGCGGGTCCGCTGGCGTGCGCCCGCGGTTGCGCCGCGCGCCGGCGAGCGCTGGCGCCTGGTGTTGCGGCTCTCGCCGCCGCGGGCGTCGCTGAATCCCGGCGGGCCCGACCAGGAGCGGATGCTGTTCCGCGACGGCGTCGATGCGCTGGGCACGGTTGTGCCGTCGGCGCTGGCGCGCCGCGAAGCCCGCGCCGGACCGGGCTGGAATCCGTGGCGCCAGGCGATCGCCGAGCGCATCCGCGAACGCGTCGTCGATCGTGATGCCGCGGCATTGATCGCGGGTCTCGCGGTCGGGGCGACGACCGACATGACGCGCGAGCAATGGCGCGTGTTCGGCGCCACCGGCACCGTCCATCTGGTCGCGATCTCCGGGCTGCACGTGACGATGTTCGCGTGGCTCGCGACCGGCCTGGCACGGCTCGGCTGGCGTCTCGGGCGCCTTGGCCGGCTGCTCGATCGCGAGCCGTTCGCGGCCGGCGTCGGCCTGCTCGCCGCGACCGGCTACGCCCTGCTCGCGGGCTTCTCGGTGCCTACCCAGCGGACGCTGGTGATGCTCGCGGTGTGGTGGGCCGCGCGCCTCGCAGGCCGGCCCCAGGGCGGTCTCGAGGTGCTGGGGCTGGCGCTGCTCGCGGTGCTCGCGGTCGAACCGCTGGCGCCGCTCTCCGCGGGTTTCTGGCTGTCGTTCGCGGCGATCGCAGTGCTGATCGCCGGCGAATCCGCGCCCGGCGCGTCCGGCGGCGCGCTGGCCCGGGCCTGGCATTGGCTGCGTGAACTGCTGGCGACACAGTGGCGCGTCACGGTCGCGCTGGCGCCTGCCACGCTGATGCTGTTCGGTTCGGTGCCGCTGGCCGGCCTGGTGGCGAATCTGGTCGCGATCCCGCTGTTCTCCGCGCTGCTTGTGCCGCTGATTCTCGCCTCGCTGGCGGCGTGGCCGCTGGCGCCGGACCTGGCGGGCTGGGGATGGCATCTCGCCGAGACGCTCTACCTCGCGGCCTGGCCGCTGCTCGAGGCCATGGCGGACATGCCGGGCGCCGTGTGGAGCGTGGCGCCCGAGATCGCCTGGCTGCCGATCGGCCTGCTGGCGCTGCCGTGGGTGCTGCTGCGGGGTCCATGGGCGTTGCGCGGCACGGCCCTGCTGGCACTGCTGCCGCTGCTGGGCACGCCGCGGCTGTCGCTCGCGCCGGGCGAATTCGTCGCCTGGCTGCTCGACACCGGCGACGGCGTCGCGCTGCTGGTCGTGACGCAGGCGCACGCGCTGCTCTACGACACCGGCGATGTCTACGGCAGCGACGGATCGCGGGCGCTCGGCGTGGTCCTGCCGGCGTTGCAGTCCCTCGGCCGGCGCGACCTGGACGTGCTCGTGCAGAGCCGCGCCAACGCGTTTCGCGTCGCCGGCGTCGCGGCGCTGCTGTCCCGGACCCCGGTCGGCGAGGTGCGCAGCGGCGGGCTGTGGACTGCGCCGCCGCGCCGCGTCGCGGGTTGTACCAGCGCGAGCGGCTGGTATTGGGACGATGTGGAGGTGCGCATCTTTCCGGGCGCCGCTGCCGCGCCGCCCGGCGCAGACCCACCGTCCTGCGTGCTGCGCGTGGCCGCGAACGGCGGGCGCGGACCGGCACTGCTCGTGCCGGCGCAGGTCGACCGGACCGAGGCCATCCTGCTGTCCTCGCGCGCCGCGCAGCAACGGTTGCGCGCCGATGTCGTCGTCGCGCCGCGGCGCGGTTCGCCCGTGGCAGCCGCGCCGGCGTTCGTTGGCGCGATTGGCGCCGAGCACGTGCTGGTGGCGAATCGCGAGATGCCTGACGCCAGGCGCGCGCTGCTCGCGCGCACCTGGCGAGTGCCTCACGATCGGGTGGTCGGCACCGCACGCGACGGCGCGCTACGCGTTTCGCCGACCGCCGGCGGGCGCGGCGTCGAGGTCAGGCGCCTCGTGGATCTTCAGCCGCGATGGATCTGGCGCCTGCCGCGCGAATGAGCGCGCCCGACGTCGGCGATGCCAGGGCGGCTTCGCCCTGCCGGCTGGCGGCGGCAGGGCGGAAGCGGATCGAGCTGCCGAGGTAGTGCAGCCGCTTCAGTTCGTTGCGCGCACGGGTCACGGTGCCCAGGATCAATCCACACATGAACGCGAGCATCGCGGCGAGCGCCAGGCCAGTCGCCAGCACGGCGGTCGGCAGTCGCGGCACCAGGCCCGAGCGCGCGTACTCGGCGAACACGGGCCAGGCGATCGCCACCGAAGTGACGGCCAGCAACAGGCCGATCATGCCGAAGAACGGCAGCGGGATCTCCTCGCGCACCAGATGACCGATGGTCTTGAGGATCCGGAACCCGTCCTTGAACGTGCTCAGCTTGCTGGCGCTGCCGCGCGGCCGGTCGGCGTAGCTCGTCGGCACGTCGGCGATCGGCAGCCGCAACTGCAGCGCGTGCACCGTCAGTTCGGTCTCGATCTCGAAACCCTCGGAGAGCGCCGGAAAGGTCTTGACGAAGCGGCGCGACATCACGCGATACCCCGACAGCATGTCGCTCGAGCGCTGGCCGAAAATCTTCGCCACCAGCGTCGTGAGCAACCAGTTGCCGAAACGGTGGCCGCGCCGGTAGGCAGCCTCGCCCTGTTCGACGCGCGTGCCCGTCACCATATCGAGCGATTCGGCGAGCAGCTTCTGGATCAGCGCCGGCGCCGCCGCTGCGTCGTAGGTCGAGTCGCCGTCGACCATCACATACACGTCAGCTTCGACGTCCGCGAACATGCGGCGCACGACGTTGCCCTTGCCCTTCAGCGGTTCGCTGCGCACGATCGCGCCATGCGAGCGTGCCACTTCGACGGTGCGGTCGGTCGAGCCGTTGTCGTAGACGAAGACGACGCATTCCGGCAGGTGTCGTCGGAACGCATCCACCACCTGGCCGATGGCGACTTCCTCGTTCAGGCACGGGACGATGATGGCGATTTCTGGCTTCACGGCAATCCTCTCGCGCTCGACGACAATCCGCCGGCAGCTTCAAAACTGTTCCTGACGTAGATGCGGTATGGCGGGCGATCGTAGGCGATCATGAATCCGCCGGGAAAGCTGCGCAGCGCCTGCTCGGCGATCTGCGTCCGCGCATCGCCGGTGCCGCCGTTGAAGACGTACCAGTCGATGCGCCCGAGACTCGAGGGCTGGTTGACCGCGAACGCCACTCGACCGCTCAGCAGGCGAAACGTACGTGGCTTGAAGAACGCGATGCGCGCGTCCGGCGGGGCATTGGCCTTGACGAACGCCATCACTTCCTTTGTCGCGGGTGCGTACGGCGCGTCGATGCCCGGATCGACGTAGCGCGCCTGGTTGCTGCGCGTCTGCGTCACCAGCACGGCGGCGACCACCACCAGCGCCAGCGCGCCCGCAGCTCGCGACGCCGCGCCGCGCCGCTCCACGCCGCTCCACGCCGGGCCGGCAGCGCTCGCGATCCTCTCGCCCGCAGCCTGCAGGCCGAAGCCGACCAGCAGGAAGGCAGCCGGCAGCAACGGGTGGTAGTAGCGCTGGCCGCCGTCGAACGGGAAGACGGTCAGCAGCACCAGGTGCAGCGCGAGGTAGACCAGCAGGATCGCGGCCTCCTTCGCTCGTCGCACCGCGCCCCACGCGAGCAGGCCCAGCATCACGCCGAGCGGCAGCATCTTGGCGACGCCGGGGATGCGGTTCAGTGTCACCCAGTTGGCGATCGCGTGCAGGTGCGCCAGCAGGCGGCGTGCCCAGACCGCCGGATCGGCCGAAAGGTAGCTGGCATGCACGAGGCTGCCATCCGGCAGCGTCGCGAAGTAGACGCCGACGCAGCCCGCCATCAGCGCCGCGAACCCGAGGCCGTGCACGATCGTTTCGCGCCACGGGCGTTCGCCGCGCAGCGCCGCTAGGCCGAGCATCGCGGCATAAGTGCAGGCAAGCACTGCGCCGTTCGAGCGGATCGCAAAGGCCACCCCGATGGTCAATGCGACCGCGAGCGCCAGCCACCAGCTCCAGGGTCGCCCGCTCGCGGCGCGTTCGTGCTGCAGGAATATCAGCAGCAGCGACAGCGTGGACATCGCGAGGAACGGCACGTCGCTGCCGAGGTGCGCAGCCTCGACGAGCACGTCGGGCTGGAAGCCGACGGCGAGTGTGACGAAGGTCGCGAGGCCGAGGCCCAGGTGGCGGCGCGCCAGCGTGAACGTGCAGAGCACCAGCAGCAGGATCGAGACGCCACCGATCGCCTTCAGGCCCGCCACGCTCCAGCCGCCGGCCGCACCCGCGACTGCCAGCAGCGCAGGATAGCCCCAGGGGTAGGCGTAGGGCCCGATCTGCACATCGGAGCCCAGCATCGCGAGCGTGTTGGTCGCGACCTCGGCGTCGATCGTGCCGCCGGCCATCGCGCGCGCCTGCATCAGGTAGCCAGCCCAGTCGTCGCCCCAGAACATGGCCGGCGTGACGCCCCCGAACCAGATGCCGAGCGCGAGCAGGCCGAGCGCGGTCGCCGCGAGCAGCGAGACGGGTGATGACGGTGCGACGCGATCACCCGGCATGACGGCATCCTGGCAAACGACGCGCGCGATTCATCCGCGACCGCTCCGGAACACCAGATAGCGGGACAGGAAAAAATTCAGCGCGAGCCCGGCGGCCGAACCCGCGCCGACCGCGAGCACCGGCCAGCTCCGGGCAGTGGAACTGGTCGCGACCAGCGCGGCGTAGGTGGCGTAGTTGACGGCACCGCCGAGACTGTTCGCGGCCAGGAAGCGCAGCCATTGGCGCAGGGGTGGCTGCGCTTCGGCGCTGCCGAACGTGAAGCGGCGGTTCAGGTACCAGGTGAACGAGGCCGCGACGGTCCAGGAAATCAGGCGTCCGACGTAGAACCCGGCACCGGCGAACAGGGCGACATGGAGCGTGCCGGCATCGATGAAGAATGCAGCAGCGCCGATCGCGGCGAAGCTCGCGAACTCGCGTCCCAGTTGCCCCGGGGGCGTCCCCGAAAGCGTTTTCTGCTGCATCGAACCGTTCATCGATACTCGTGCGTTGGTGTTCTCTGGGCCTTGACCGCGCGGCATTCTCCCCGACCGCCCCGCAGTCAGTCGCCGACCGATTCCGCAGAAGGTGCGATCGCTGCCGGCTGGCCGGCACGGCCTGACGGCGCGACATAATCTAGCAGCCGGATCGACCGCGAGGACCGGAAACCACGCGGCCTGGGTTGGATAAGTCTCTGTTTGAACGGCAGTCTTGGTGCTCTCACCCGCCAAAGCGCCGCTCCGGTATCATCCGGCCACTTCCGTCAAGCTGGATGCTTCCGATGTGGGAAATCGTGCGGGCCGGCGGCCCGCTGATGTGGCCGATCATCCTGTGTTCCGTCGCCGCCGTCGGGATCGTGGTGGAGCGCCTCTGGACGCTCCAGTCGCAGCGAGTGATCCCCCCTGGCCTGATGCAGAAGGTCTGGCAACTGGTGGAATCGGGGCAGGTGACCGACAAGGTGATTGCTGCATTGCAGCAAAATTCCCCGCTGGGGCGCGTGCTGGCCGAGGGTCTCGCGAGCCGTCACCGACCCCGCGCGGTGATGATGGAGCGGCTGGAGGACACCGGCCGCCACGTCGTCCATGAGCTCGAACGCTTCCTCAACACTCTCGGTACGATCGCAGCCGTCAGTCCGCTGCTCGGCCTGCTCGGCACGGTCACCGGCATCATCAAGGCCTTCAACGCAATCAGCGCCGCCGGCGTCGGCGATCCGCGGATGCTCTCCGGCGGCATCAGCGAGGCGCTGATCACGACTGCTGCGGGCCTCCTGGTGGCGATTCCCGCGCTGATCGCCTATCGCTACCTGCGTGGCAAGGTCGACGGCATCGTCATCGAGATGGAGAAGAATGCGATCGCCCTGGCCGATGCCGTCGAGGCCGCCGATGAGGCGGCCGGCGCGCCGGAGCCCGCTACGGCATGAAGCTGAAGCCGCGCCGCACCGAGGAGCCGGAGATCAACCTGATCTCGCTGATCGACGTGGTGCTGATGATCGTGATCTTCTTCATGCTCTCCTCGACCTTCGTCGACGAGAACCGTCTGCGCATCCGCCTGCCCGAGGCCAGCGCCTCGCCGCTGTCGCGCAGCGAAGTCGAGCCGCTGGTCGTCGCTGTGACGCAAGGAGGCGGCTACCGCGTCAACGAACGCGAGATCGTCAACGCCAGCGCCGAGACGTTGCGCGCGGCGATCCTGAAAGTCGCAGGGGCCGATCGCACGCGCCCGGTGACGGTACGCGCCGACGGCCGCGCCACGCACCAGTCGGTCGTCACGGCGATGGACGTGCTGGCGCGGCTCGGCTTTCAGGAGATCAACATCGCCACGATCGGCGCGCAGGCGTCGTCCGGTGGCTCGGCGGCCGCACCTGGCATGCCGCCAGCGCCGACCGCGGCCAGTCGTTGAGTCAGGCGCCCGTCCAGGTCGACGATGCGGGCCGCGTCTATCGACGCCTGCTCGGCTATGCGCGGCCCCACATGGGGATGTTCTCGATCGGCGTGCTCGGCATGGCGCTGTTCGCCGCCACCGATTCGGCGCTCGCCTATCTGGTCAAGGTGTTCCTCGGCGGCGCCTTCGTCGACCCGGATCCGAAGGTGTTGTGGATGGTGCCGATCGGCGCGATCGTGCTGTTCACGTTGCGCGGCATCGGCGACTACGTCTCGAACTACTTCCCCGGCTGGGTCGGGCGCCAGATCATCAAGGCGCTGCGCGGCGAGCTGTTCGCGCACTACCTGCGACTGCCAACGCGCTACTACGACGGCGCCGCCTCGGGGCAGATGCTCTCGCGGCTCACCTACAACGTCGAGCTGGTCGCGGACGCCACCACCAACGCAGTCACGGTACTGATCCGTGACACGCTGACGATCCTTGGGCTGCTCGGCATGCTGTTCTGGTTCAACTGGCAGCTGGCGGCCTTTGCGCTGACGCTCGCACCGCTGATCTCCTGGCTGATCCAGCACATCAACCGCTCGTTCCGTCGCTACAGCGCGCGCATCCAGGCTTCGATGGGCGACGTCACGCGGGTCGCCAAGGAGGCGCTCGACGCGCACCGCGTCATCAAGGTGTTCAATGCCGAGGCGCACGAGGAGCGCGCGTTCGGCGCGGTCATCGAGCTGAACCGGCACACCAACATGCGCCTGATCGGTGCCAGGGCGCTGGCGAACCCGGTCGTCCAGCTGATCGCCGCGATCGGTCTCGCCGGAGTGCTGCATTTCGCGATTCGACAGGTGTTCACTCGCGAGATGCGGGTCGATGACTTCATGTCGTTCCTGACCGCGCTGCTGCTGATCACCGCGCCGCTGCGCCGGCTGGTGCAGGTGTTCGGTCCGCTGCAGCAGGGCATTGCCGCAGGCGCGAGCGTGTTCGAGGTGCTCGACACGCCGGCCGAGGATACCGGTGGGTCGAGGCGCCTGCAGAAGGCGCGCGGCCAGATCGAGTTCGAGGACGTCGGCTTCACCTATGCGCGCGACAAGGGCATCGTGCTGCGCGGCGTCAGCTTCCGAGTCGAGGCCGGCCAGACGGTCGCGATCGTCGGCAAGTCCGGCAGTGGCAAGTCGACACTCGTGAGCCTGCTGCCGCGGTTCTACGACACCGACACCGGCAGCGTGAAGCTCGACGGCGTCGACGTGCGCGACTACCTGCGCGCCGACCTGCGCGACCAGGTGAGCCTGGTCAGCCAGGACGTCGTGCTGTTCAACGACACGATCCGGAACAACATCGCGTTCAGCCTCGAGGGCAGCAGCGCCGCCGCGGTCGAGGCGGCGGCGGAGGCCGCCTTCGTGATGGATTTCGTCCGCGACCTGCCACAGGGCCTCGACACCGTCGTCGGCGATCGCGGTGCGCTGCTCTCCGGCGGCCAGAAGCAGCGCATCTCGATCGCGCGTGCGCTGCTGAAGAACGCGCCTGTGCTGATCCTCGACGAAGCGACCAGCGCGCTCGACAGCGAGTCGGAGCGCTGGATCCAGGCCGCGCTCGCGAAGCTGGTGCGCAGCCGCACCACGCTGGTGATCGCGCACCGGCTCTCGACGATCGAGCAGGCCGATCTGATCGTCGTGCTCGATGACGGGCGCGTGATCGAGACCGGCAGTCACGCCCAGCTGCTCGAGCGCGGCGGCCTGTACGCCCAGCTGCATCGCATGCAGTTCGCGGCCTGATCGCGCCGCCGCACCAGGCACGCATGCAGCACTGGCTGGAGTCCGCCTGGTACGACCCCTCGGGACGGAGCGCTGCCTGGCTGCGGCCACTCGGCGCGCTTTTCGGTGGCGTCGTGGCGCTGCGCGTCGCGGCGTTTCGCCGCGGATGGCTGCGCCAGGCGCATCCGGGCGTGCCGGTGGTCGTGATCGGCAACCTGACGGTCGGTGGCACCGGCAAGACGCCGTTCACGATCTGGCTGGCGCGCGAGCTGCAGGCGCAGGGCCTCGCGCCCGGACTGCTGGCGCGCGGTTACGGCGCCAAGGGGCGCGGCGCTCGCATCGTCGGCGCCGACAGCGATGCGCGCGCGGTCGGTGACGAGCCGGTGCTGCTGCGCGCGGCGACGGGCGCCCCGGTCGTGGTCTCCCCCGATCGCCTGGCCGGTGCGGCACTGCTGCGTGCGGCCGGCGCGGACCTGATCCTCTGCGACGATGGCCTGCAGCATCTGGCGCTGGCGCGCGACGTCGAGATCGCGATCGTCGATGGCCAGCGCGGCCTCGGCAACGGCCGCCTGCTGCCCGCCGGGCCGTTGCGCGAGCCGGCAACCCGGCTCGCGAGTTGCGATTTCGTGATCGTCAACGGCCCGGCGTCGCAGGCCATTGGCGTCGGACGGGCAGGCGGCATCGGCTGGACCGGTAGGCGGGGCGGCTTTTCCATGCAGCTGGTGCCGGGCCGGGCCCGCAGCCTGCTCGAGGGGCGCCCGGAACGGACCCTCGACTCGTTCCGCGGTGCCCCGGTGCATGCGGTGGCCGCGATCGGCAATCCCGCGCGCTTCCTGCAGACCCTGCGCGAGGCCGGCCTGCAGCCGATCGAACACCCGTTTGCCGACCATCATTGGTTCGCGCCGCAGGACCTGCGCTTCGACGACGATCATCCGGTCCTGATGACCTCCAAGGATGCCGTAAAATGCCGCTCCTTCGCCGATTCCCGCATGTGGGAACTGCCGGTCGCCGCGCGCATCGAGCCGGAGGCGGGCAGGGCGATCGTCGATCACGTCGTGGGGCTGCTGCGCGAACTTCGCAGCCGCCACACCCAGCACTAGCGCGAGGCTTCCGATGGACACCCGACTGCTCGAAATCCTGGCCTGCCCGATCTGCAAGGGGCCGGTAGTGCATCGTCGCGACGCGCAGGTGCTGGTGTGCCGCGCCGATCGCCTCGCGTTCCCGATTCGCGACGGCATTCCCGTGATGCTCGAGGACGAGGCGCGGCAACTCGCCTCCGACGATCCGCTGCTGGAGCGCTGAGCGTGTTCCGGGTCGTGATTCCCGTCCGGTATGCGTCGACTCGATTCCCCGGCAAGCCGCTCGTCGATCTGGCGGGCAGGCCGATGCTGCAGTGGGTCCACGAGAACGCGCAGCGCTGCGGCGCAGCCGAGGTGGTGATCGCCACCGATGACGAGCGCATCGCCAGCGCCGCGCGCGGCTTCGGCGCTGCGGTGGCGATGACCGGTGCGACGCATCCTTCGGGCACCGACCGGATCGCCGAAGCCGCGGCGAACGCCGGCTGGGCGCCCGACGACATCGTCGTGAACCTGCAGGGCGACGAGCCGCTGCTGCCCCCGGTGTTGCTGCGCCAGGTCGCGGGACTGCTGGAGGCCGACCCGGCCGCGGCGCTCGCGACGCTGGCGACGCCGATACGCAGCGCCGCGGAATACCTCGATCCGAACGTGGTCAAGGTGGTCGCCGACGAGCACGGGCGCGCGCTCTATTTCAGCCGTGCGCCGATTCCGTGGCATCGCGACGCCGCGCTCGGCGGCGAGACGCGCTTCGCGGGCGCACGGCGCCACATCGGCCTCTATGCCTATCGGGTCGGCGCGCTGCGCCGCCTCGCGGCCCTGCCGGTGGCGCGGCTCGAGGAAGCCGAGAAGCTCGAACAGTTGCGCGCCCTCGCGCACGGCATGCTGGTCCGGGTCGGGGATGCACTGGAACGCCCTGGACAGGACATCAACACGCCGGAGGATCTCGAGCGCGCCGCGGCGCTGCTCGGACGATCGCGATGAATGTCCTGTTCGTCTGCCTCGGCAACATCTGCCGCTCGCCGACGGCCCATGGCGTGTTCCGCGAGATCGCCGCGCGCGAGGTGCCCGGGCTGGTGCAGCAGGTCGATTCGGCCGGCACGGCTGGCTACCACGTCGGCGATCCGCCCGATCCACGCACCTGCAGCATCGCGATGCAGCGTGGCTACGACCTCTCCGATCTCAGGGCAAGGCAGCTCGAGCGCGAGGACTTCAGCCGCTTCGACCTGCTGCTGGCGATGGATCGCGCGAATCTCGCCGCATTGCAGGCCATCGCGCCCGACCGGCAGCGCAGCAAGGCGCAGCTTTTCCTGGAGTATGCGGGGCACGGCTCGATGCTCGAGGTGCCCGACCCGTACTATGGGCACGACGCTGATTTCCGCCGCGTCGTCGATCTGGTCGAGGAAGGTTCGCGTGGCCTGGTCGCGCGACTGCGCGACCAGGCCCGCTGAGACGCTCGAGCGCGGTCAGTCTTCCCGGCCGCGATCCTGCGTCGGGGCCGCCGGCCCCGAAGACCACACGACACGCGCCGGGGGCGGCGCCGGCGTCGGCGCTGGCTGCGCAGCCCAGTCTGGGGTCGGAACCTCAGCGGCGGGGCTGGCAGCGGCCCGGTTCGCGTCCTCGTCGATCGCCGCAATGGCCGCATCCAGCGCAGGTGTTTCGTCGGCTGTTTCGAGCTGCGGCAGCTTGGCAGTGTCGATGCCGGAATCTTCCAGCGCTTCGCCCTCGAGCGAGGCCGGCGACTGACTGGCTACCGGCGCTTCGACGACGATGGAATCCGGCGCGCGGGCAGCCGGCGCTTCCGGCGCCGCGAGCCCCGTCCAACTGATCGCTCCGCTGCGCCCCTCGGTGCGCGGCGGCTCGGGGAACGGCAGGTCCGCACCGTTGCCGGCATGGCCGTTCGTGGCCACGTCCGACGCGGCGGCCTCATTGGCTCCTTCCTCGTCGCCCGGATCGGACTCGCCCGCCGGATCCGGCTCGCCCGGCGTGAATGCCGCGTCGCCGGCCGCTGCCGCATCACGCGGTCCACCGCCACGACGACCGCGACGTCCGCGGCGGCGCCCGCGGCGCGGCTCGCCACCGCGCTCACCGCCACCGTTGACCGCATCACCCGTCGCCATTACGCCGATCGCCTCCGTGCCTGGCGACGTCGTCGCCACGGCCGCCGGATCGAAGCTGGCGGTGGCCGCGATTCCGGAGCCGATTTCGCTTGGCGACGTATCCGCGCCCATGAGATTCGGTGCGGCCATCGAGGCGGCGTTCGCTTCAGCGCCGCCGCCGGCCGCCGGCTGACGATCTCGATGGCTGCGCGGATCGCGGTCCCGGTCCCGATCGCGACCGCGTCCACCATCCCGCCCGCCGTCACGTCCACCATCCCGTCCGCCATCGCGATCCCGACCGCGCGCACCGCCGGCCTGGTCACGTCCATTGCCCTGCGGCGCGGTCGCGCCGCTCGGCGTTCCCGCCGGGGCGGCCACATCGGCCTGCGGCTGTGCCGTCTGCTCGCGCGACGGATCGCGTGGCCGATCCCGGTCATGGGGCCGATCGCCGTCGCGCGGCCGGTCGCCGCGATCGCGGCCTCGCGCCTCGCCCCGCGGCCGGTCGCGGTCGCCACCGCCGCGACGACGCCCATCGCGCCCTCCGCGATCACGGTCGTTCCGATCGCGCGAGCCGGAACCCTGGCCGGATGCGGGACGCGCCTCACCGCGCGCGCCGCCGTCGGTGGCCAGTGCAACGGGGGCAGCGCTCGTCGCTGCAGTCGTCACGGGGTCGCCCAGCAGCCAGCGCTTGAATCGTCGCAGCGCGCCGATCCGCGGCGCAGGGGGTGCTAACACCGCTGCAGGCGCAGCGGCAGGCTCCGGCGTCGCCGCGACCGGCGTCGGCACGTGCACGATGATCGGCGCAGGCGTGGTCGGCAGGAAGGTGGCCACGGCAGCCGGCTCCGGCTCGGCCTTCTTCTCGCGCGTACCGGCGGGATCGGCAACCTGGGCCGGCGTCGGCATCTGGAAGCTGAGGCGCTTGTTCTCCGGCGCCTCCATCTCGTCGACGCGGACGCGCCGGATCGAGAATTCCGGCGTGTCGATGTTGATGTTCGGCACCACGATCAGCTCGACATCGCTCTTGTCCTCGAGCGTGCGTAGCCATTCGCGCTTCTCGTTGATCAGATAGGTGGCGACGTCGACCGGAACTTCGGCGATCACCTTCGCGGTGCGCTCCTTGCGCACCTCCTCGCCGATCAGGCGCAGGATTGCGAGCGCGGTCGACTCGACCGTGCGGATGCTGCCGATGCCCTGGCAGCGCGGGCAGACCGTGTGACTCGAGTCGCTGATCGAGGGCCGCAGTCGCTGGCGCGACATCTCGAGCATGCCGAAGCGCGACAGCCGGCCGATCTGGATGCGGGCGCGGTCCATCTTCATCGCGTCGCGCAGGCGATCCTCGACCGCGCGCTGGTTCATCGACTCCTCCATGTCGATGAAGTCGATGACGATCAGGCCGCCGATGTCGCGGATGCGCAGCTGGCGCGAAATCTCGTCCGCCGCCTCGAGGTTTGTGTTGGTGGCAGTCGTCTCGATGTCGCCGCCACGGGTCGCGCGCGCGGAGTTGATGTCGATCGAGACCAGCGCCTCGGTGTAGTCGATCACGATCGAACCGCCCGAAGGCAGTTGCACCTTGTGGGCATAGGCCGATTCGATCTGGCTCTCGATCTGGAAGCGCGTGAAGAGCGGAATGTCGTCGACGTAATGCTTCAGCCTGCGCCCGCCCTCGTTGGGCATGAAGCGCTGCATGTATTCCTGCGCGATGCCGTAGGCGCCGATCTCGTCGACCAGCACCTCGCCGATGTCCTCGGAGAAGTAGTCGCGCAGCGCCCGGGTGACCGGGTCGCTTTCACGGTAGACCAGGAACGGGGAGGGGCGCTCGAGCACCGCCTTGAAGATCTCGTCCCACTGCACTTTCAGGTTGTCGAGGTCCCACTGCAGTTCCTCGACCGCCCGCCCGACGCCGGCGGTGCGCACGATCGCGCCCATGCCGTCCGGCACCTTCAGCGCATCCATCACGGCGCGCATCGCGTCGCGATCTTCGCCCTCGATGCGACGGCTGACGCCGCCCGCCCGCGGATTGTTCGGCATCAGCACCAGGAAGCGGCCCGCGAGGGAGATGAAGGTGGTGAGCGCCGCACCCTTGGTGCCGCGCTCTTCCTTCTCGACCTGGACCACGATGTCCTGGCCCTCGACCAGGATCTCCCGCATGTTGATGCGGTTGCCGCTCGGCTGCTTCAGCCAGTATTCGCGCGAGATTTCCTTCAGCGGAAGGAAGCCGTGGCGCTCCGCCCCATAGTCGATGAAGCAGGCTTCCAGCGAGGGTTCGATCCGCGAGATCCTGCCCTTGTAGACGTTCGCCTTCTTCTGTTCGCGGGAGGGTAGTTCGATCGAGAGGTCGTAGAGCTTCTGTCCATCAACCAGCGCTACGCGCAATTCTTCCTGCTGGGTCGCATTGACCAACATTCTCTTCATGGGCCCCTGATCTCCGATGTGGGGCCGGCAGCTCGTCGACGGTTTTCCGGTGGGACTCCGCAGCGCACGATGGCCGAGGCCATGGGCGGGCGGGCACGAGAGCACCAGAGGTGTTGTGGGGCGCGGAAAGGATCTTGGTGCGGGCGGTCACTGGTGTACGTTCTGGGAAGTACTTGATGGGCCTGCTTTGCCTGTGCCCGACCACGCCGGCCCCGGGTTCCCCGGAGTCGCGCATGGACGGAGCGCCTGTCAAACCTGCGGTGGTCTCTGAAACCGACGGCGCGCCGGGGAGTCTTTGGGACTCGACGCCGGTCGCGGCGGCTGTCAGCCTGACTTCGATGGCCTCGTTGTCGAGGACCAACTAACATGCGGCGCGCCGGATTCCTATCTCTCCTCAAGAGAGTCTCTCTCCAAGAGGGACTCTTGCGAGCGGAACGGGCCGGTTTGCCACGCTACTGTCTGCCTGAGGATGGCACGCTTGCAGCGCGGCCCCTGGCGACCTGTGAATAATATGGCAAAGGCTTTGGAAAAACAACATCTTACGGAAACCCCTGCCGGCGGCGTGCGACGCGTCACGATCGGCGAGGACTTCGCTGGGGTCCGGCTCGACAAATTCCTTGCCAAGCAGTTTCCGCTCGTGCCCCGGACGCGGCTGTTCCGGATCGTCCGCAAGGGCGAGGTGCGCATCAACGGTGCCCGCGCCCAGGTGGACCAGCGGCTGGCGAGCGGTGACGAAGTGCGCCTGCCGCCGGTGCGCGCCGAGGCGCCCCCACCGCCGGTCGGCGAGGATGGCATCGCCGCGCCACGCGTGCCGCTCTCGCGCGTGCCGCGCCCGCTGGTGCAGGCGATCACCGGCGCGATCATCCACGAGGACGAGCGGCTGCTGGTGATCAACAAGCCGGCCGGCATCGCCGTCCACGGTGGCAGTGGCATCAGCAACGGTGTCATCGAGGCGCTGCGCGCGGCGCGGCCGGACGAACGCGAATCGCTCGAACTCGTGCACCGCCTCGATCGCGACACCAGCGGCGTGCTGCTGGTCGCGCGCAAGCCTGCGGTGCTGCGGATGCTGCACGCCGAGCTGCGCGACGGCGAACGTTTCGAGAAGCGCTACCTCGCGCTGCTGAAGGGCAGCTGGCAACTCGGCAAGAAACGCATCGATGCGCCGCTACGCACCGATCTGCGGGTCGGCGGCGAGCGCACCGTGCGGGTCCAGGCCGGCGGCAAGGAGTCGGTCAGCGACTTCCGGCCGGTGCAGTTCTTCGGCAACCGCGCGACGCTCGTCGAGGTCACCATCCTCACCGGGCGCACGCACCAGATTCGCGTGCATGCGGCCTACGCCGGCCATCCGGTGGCCGGCGACGACAAGTACGGCGACCGCGAATTCAACGCCGAGTTCGAGGATCTCGGCTTGAAGCGCATGTTCCTGCACGCCTCGAGCCTGTCCTTCACCTGGCCCGATCGCGGCACGGAATTCAGCGCCAACGCGCCGCTGCCGGCGGATCTCGGCGCCGTGATCGACGCGCTGGCCGGGCCGTCGTCGTCCGGTCGGCGGCGGGGCGGCGGTCGCCGCCGCTGACGCTGCCGCTCACGCAAGGTGCGGCCCAAGGCGGGCGCACGGGTCTCAGTCGAGCGAGCGCAGGAAGGGCCGGATCTGCTCGGCGACCCAGATCAACGGCAGGCCGATCAGACCCGTCGGGTCGCGGCTGTAGACGCTGCTCATCAGGCTGATCCCGAGGCTTTCCGCCTTGAATCCGCCGGCGCAATCCAGCGCTGGCTCGAGCTCGACATGTCGGGCGATCTCGGCGCCGGAGAGCGGGCGGAAGTTGCACAGAGTGTCGTCGACGTGTTCCTGCCGGATCCCGGCATCGATGCCGACGATGGCGACGGCCGTGTGGAACGTCGCCGTCTGGCCGGCCAACGCGGCCAGCATCTCGCGGTTGGCGGCCGTCGTGCCCGGCTTGCCGAGCACGCGATCCCCGAGTGCGCAGACCTGGTCTGAGCCGATCACGAGTGCCCCCGGATGCCTGGCGGCGACTGCCAGCGCCTTGGCCAGCGCCAGCCGCACCGCCTGTTCCCTGGGTGACTCGTCGGCGGCCCGGGCTTCGTCCACCTCGGGGGACTCGGTCTCGAACGGAATCTGCAACCGGGCCAGCAGCGCCCTTCGGTGCCTGGAGGTGGAGGCCAGCAGGACCCTGCGGGTGGTCGTAAATGGATGTTTTTCAGTCACGGAAACAACGAGTTAGGAATGGAAAGTTTTGACTCGGGAAAGGCTCGCACCTATTATACGCGCCCCATGCCGGCGGACTGGTCACGTCCTGTTGATGTCGATCGTCTGGCCGACGCGGGGGAAGTGCGCGAGTTCGATGTCGATCTGGCCGAGTTCCCGCGTCTCGAGGACCAACTCGCGCGCCGCGGGGGCCGGGCGCGCGGTTCGCTGAGCGTCTCGCGCGAGCGTGGCGTGCGCGTGGTAGCGGTGGCGGTGCAGGCCGACATCCCGCTGGTCTGCCAGCGCTGCCTCGGTGTCGTCGAGGTGCCGGTCGACAGCGCAGCGCGGGTCGCGATCGTCGCGGACCTCGCGGCTGCGGACAAGCTCGAGGGCGAGCTCGATCCGTTCGTCGCCGCTGACGGCAAGATCGTGCTGCGCGAGCTGGCCGAGGAGCAGTTGCTGCTCGCGCTGCCGCTTGTGCCGCGGCACGAGGACGTCGCGCAGTGCGAGCGCGTCGTCGACGCGCCAGGTCGCGAGATTGCGCGACCGCACGCGGGGCGTGGCGTGCAGCACGAGTGGCGCGAAGGCGCCGACGAAGAGTCGGAGGAATCCGGCGAACAGGTGACACAGAAACCGTTTGCGGAGCTGGGCGAGCTCCTGAAACGCAAGAGGTGACCGGCGCGCAGGCGCGCGTCGGCATCACGAATCCGCCCAACTGAGAAGATTTTCGAGGAGATTCCATGCCCGTTCAAAAGAGTCGCAAGACGCCGTCCAAGCGCGGCATGCACCGCTCGCATGACAAGCTGTCCAAGCCGGCGCTGTCCATCGACCCGCAGTCGGGCGAGACTCACTTCCGTCATCGAATCACGCCCGACGGTTTCTACCGCGGCAAGCGCGTGATCGAGAAGCCGGCCGCCGACGAGTCCGAGCAGTAGCCTGCGCCGGCGCGCTGCCCCCGGGGCGGCGCGCAGCGGGCTCGGTCTGCATGGCGCCGCAATCGCGGCGCCATGTCGTTTCGCGCACCACACCGAAAAGGGCAACCCTGCACGATGGCTGTCATCGCTCTCGACGTGATGAGCGGCGACGTCGGCGCGAGCGAGTGCGTGCCTGCGGCGCTGCTGGCACTGGCGGCCGATCCGTCGCTGAGACTGCTGCTGGTCGGCCAGCGGGACGTCGTCGAAGGCGAGCTCGCACAGGCTCGCGCCGCGAGTCGCGCGGCCGGCGACCATGAGCGCGGCGTGGGCGACCTGCGCACGCGGCTCGAGGTCGTGCCCGCCGCCGAAGTCGTCACGATGACGGACAGCCCTCGCGAGGCGATCCGTCGCAAGAAGCAATCCTCGATGCGCATCGCGGTCGACCTGGTCCGCGAGGGCCGCGCCGACGCAGCCGTCAGTTCCGGCAACACCGGGGCGCTGACCGCGATCTCGCATTTCGTGCTGAAGTGCCTGCCGCAGGTCGAGCGGGCGCCAATCATGTCGGCGGTACCGAATGCCAAGGGCTTCACCCACATGCTGGACCTCGGCGCCAATGTCACCGCGAGTGCCGTGCAGCTCGAGCAGTTCGCGGTCATGGGCTCGATCGTCGCGCGCGACGTCCACGGCATCGCCACGCCGCGCGTCGGCCTGCTGAACATCGGCGAAGAAGAGATGAAGGGCAGCGAGACGGTGCAGGCGGCGCATGCGCTGCTGCGTGCGCGTGCCGCGGTGGCAGCCGGGGATGGCCCGGCGGCGTTGTGCTACGTCGGGTTCGTCGAAGGCTACGACATCTTCACCGGCGAAGTGGACGTCGTGGTCACGGACGGATTCACCGGCAACGTCGCGCTGAAGACGATGGAAGGCGTCGTGGCCCTGATCACCGGCCGCCTGCGAGAAGAGTTCATGGCGAGTCCCGCGAGCAAGCTCGCCGCGCTGGTCGCGCGGCCGGTGCTGAAGCGGGTCGGCGCCGCCCTCGATCCGCGTCGCTTCAACGGCGCGGTCATGGTCGGCCTCAGTGGAGTCGTGGTAAAAAGCCACGGGCGTTCCGATCGCGTCGCCGTGGCGCGCGCCATCGCAACCGCCGCGCTGGCGGTGGAGCGGGGGCTCATCCGCCACGTGACGCAGGCGCTCGACGCCGCGAATTGACGGCCGCATTCCGCTGATTTCGAGGAGTAGCCCTTGAAGTATTCCTGCATCGCCGGCACCGGCAGCTTCCTGCCAGAGCGAGTCGTTTCCAACGCCGATCTCGAGAAGACGATCGACACGACGGATGCCTGGATCCGCGAGCGCACCGGGATCGAGCGTCGCCACATCGCCGCCGAGGGCCAGACCACGGTCGACCTCGGCGAGCAGGCTGCGCGCCGCGCGATGCTGGCCGCCGGCGTGAGCGCCGACGAGATCGACCTGATCGTCTTCGGCACCACCACGCCCGACCTCGTGTTCCCGAACTGCGGCGCGCTGCTGCAGGCACGCCTCGGCATCCGCGGCTGCCCGGCGATGGGCGTCGAAGCCGCCTGCAGCAGCTTCATCTTCGCGCTCTCGATCGCCGACAAGTTCGTGAAGCTCGGCGAGTCGAAGTGTGCGCTGGTGGTCGGGGCCGAGACGCTGTCCCGGATCGTCGACTGGACCGATCGCGGGACTGCCATCCTGTTCGGTGACGGCGCTGGAGCCGTGGTGCTGAAGGCCTCGGACGAGCCGGGCATTCTTTCGACCCATCTGCACACCGACGGCGCCTACAAGGACATGCTCCATTGCCCTGTCGGTGTCTCCGTCGGCTTCAAGCCCGATGCGAGTGGTCGGGTGCCGATGCACATCACGATGGCCGGCAACGAGGTTTTCAAGATCGCGGTACGTTCCCTCGGCTCGATCGTCGATGAGACGCTGGCCGCCAACGGCCTCGACAAGTCGGCGATCGACTGGCTGGTGCCGCACCAGGCCAACATCCGCATCATCCAGGCGACAGCCAGGAAGCTCGACATGCCGATGGAGCGCGTGATGGTCACCGTGCAGGACCACGGCAACACGTCGGCGGCCTCGGTGCCTCTGGCGCTGGACACCGGCATTCGCGACGGGCGCATCAAGCGCGGCGAGTTGCTGCTGCTCGAGGCCTTCGGCGGCGGCCTGACCTGGGGCTCGGCGCTGATCCGCTACTGACCAGCGGGCAAAAAAAAACGCCGCGCTGGGCGCGGCGTTTTCTTCGAGCGAAGTAGGTCTTACTTCGAGATCGAGCGCTTGAACATGCGGTCGATCTTCTCGTTCGTCGCGTCGCAGCACGACTGGCTCGCCTGGGAGGCGGCAAGCGCCTGGTTGGCGGCGCTCTGCGCACCGCTGGCAGCCTGCGAGGCAGCCGAGGCGGCGCTGTTGGCGGCATCGGCCGAGCTCTTGGCCGAGGCGAGCTGCGACTGCAGGCTCGAAACCTGGGTCTTCAGGCCATCGAGTTCAGACTGCAGCGGCTTCAGGTCGGTGCAACCGGCCAGAACCACGACTGCCGAAGCGGCAACGATCTTCAGGATGTTCTTCATAAGGTCTTCCTCTTGTTAATGTCTTTGGAGTAAGTCTTGGAAAGCACATAAGGGACTACCCTCCACGATTGTCCCAGTGCATCGGGGCGCAACTGCAACAAATCCGCGCAACGAATGCAATAGAAATCTCTCCCATGTCGGTGTAGGGCGACAGGGCCGGACCCTTCAAACTCAGGGTTCAGCGCTTGCGCAGCAGGAACTGATGATGGTGTGTCCGGATCTTTTCCGGCACGCCGCGAGCGATGAATTCGTCGACCGCGCGCGTGACGCCGTGCTCCCAGATGCCGCGCCGGTCGTAGTCGTCGCCGGCGATGTAGCCGCCGCGCTTGAGCTTGGGCCAGAACGCCTGAAGATCCACCTTGACGTCGTCATAGAAGTGGCTGGCGTCGACGTAGATCCAGTCGAAATGTTCGTCAGGGAACAGAGGCGCGGCCTGGTGCGAGAGCATCCGGTGGACCTCGATGCGCTTCGAGGCGATCTGCGGCGCGAAGCGACCGGTCACGTGCCGGTACTGGCTCTCGAGCGCCGCACTGGCCTGCTCGGCCGATGCGAACTGCTGGGTCGGGCCGTCGAAAAGGCTGCCGTCTCCCTTGGTAAACCAAGGATCTACGAGGTGCAGCTTGCGTGGTTCATTGAGCGCCATGATGCGCGCGGAGAAGTCGCCGTCGAACACTCCGACCTCGATCACGACACCGTCGCGCGGTACGACGTCGAACAGGAAGTCGCGTTTCGCGGCGCGCCGCGAAACGCGCGAGGTTAGGCGGTCGAGGAGTCGGTAGCCGGGAAGCTGGTCGGGGGCGAGGGACAAGGCGTTCTCCATCCAATGGATCTGGCGCGGCGCCGTGCCCGGGCTCGCGTGCCCCGTATTCTGCACGCTGCGCGCAGGCGCGCAAAACTTGTACTTGGCAGCGGATTCCCGATACTGCGCGCATGTCCTCCGGCCCGCGTCTCCTGCTGGTACCCGTGAGCGGGCCCCGCGGGATGGGGGAGTACGCTCGCTGCCTCGCCATTGCCGATGCCGTCTGCGTGCGCTGGCGCACGGTGGACGTCAGATTCCTGGTCAGCCGCGAGGCGCCGTACGCAGCCACCTGTCCATACCCGCTCGTCGCGCTGCCGTCGTCGCCGACGCGCTGCACCGCCGAAGTGCTGACAGAAATCGCCGCGTACGAGCCCGGCCTCGTGCTGTTCGACAACTCCGGTCGCACGCGCCAGGTGCGCGCCGCGCGCGCGGCCGGCGCGCGTCTCGTGTTCGTCAGTTCACGCAGCCGCCAGCGCCGCAAGGCGTTCCGGCTGCGCTGGATGGGCCTGCTCGACGAGCACTGGATTTCCTACCCGTCGGCGCTCGCCGGCGGGCTGACGGCGATCGAGCGCTGGAAGCTGCGCTGGCGCGGCCGGCCGGCGGTGCGCTTCCTCGACGCGGTCGTCGCCCATCCGGACACCGCAGCGGCCGACGCCTTGCTGGGCCCGCGTGCTGCAGCACCGATCGACGTGGTCGTGGTGCCCGGCGGCGGCAGCACGTATCCGGATGCACGCATCAGTCCGGCACATTTCGTCGACTGGTCCGTGTCGCTCGCCGCGCAGGGATCGAACGTCGTCGTGGTCGGCGGGCCGGCGTTCGATGTCCCGATGAGCGCGCAGGCGCGGCTGACGCTGCTGCGCAGCGTGCCAGCCAGTGCGCTGATGGCGTTGCTGTCGCGCGCACGCCTGGTGCTCGTCAATGGCGGTGACACGCTCGCGCAGGCGCTGGCGCTCGGCCGCCCCTGCGTGGCGGTGCCGATCGCGGGTGACCAGTCGACCCGCATCGCGCGGGCGGCCGCCCTGGGTGTCGTCGCCGCGCCGGTCGTCGCCGACGTCACCGCCACCTGCCGGCGCCTGCTCGACGATCCGGCAGGGCTCACGGCGCTGCAGTCGCGCCTGGCGGCGCTCGGCTGGCACGATGCCACGCCGCTGATCCTCGAGCGGATCGGCGCGCTGCTTGGCCTGGAGTAGCGCAGCCGCCGCAAGCGCCGCAGCCGCGGCGGGCCGGAACTCAGTAAATCTTCGCCCGCGACGCGATCAGTTCCCGGTACGCCGCCTCGGTCTTCCGGCAGACGTTCTCCAGGTGATAGGCGGACAGATTGTGCGCGGCGCGCAGCGGCGGCGCGGCGGCCACTTCGCGCAGTGCCGCCGCCATCGCCGCGACGTCGTCGATCGGCACCAGCCGACCGGGGTAGCGCGCGAGGATCTCCGACGGCCCCTGCGTGCGAGTCGCGAGCACCGGCACGCCGGCATCGAGCGCCTCGAACAGTACGCGGCCCAGCGGTTCGCTGCGCGAGGGGCTCACGAACAGGTCGAAGGCCTGGTAGAAATCCTTCGCATCGCCGCGAAAGCCCATGAAGCGGACCGGCAGCCCCTGCGCCAGTTGCTCCAGTGCCGCGCGCTCGCGGCCGTCGCCGACGAGCGCCAGCTTCGCCCTCGGCGGCGCCGCTTCGCGAAACGCCGCGATCAGCGTGTCGAAGCCTTTCGATTTCGCCAGCCGGCCGACGCCGCCGACGAGCCATTCTCCGGGTGCAGCGCCGGCCTCGGCGCGCAGCGCGGCGATCCGGGCCCGGTCCAGCCGCGGGTGGGGAACCAGCGACTCGTTGATGTCGAAGACGCGGCCGCGATAGTTCGCGAGGTCGCGCTTCTGCCATTGCGCGATCACGATCAGTCCGTCCATCTGGAGGAAGTGCGGTCCATTGACCCACATGTGCAGCGTCGAGATCGTCGGGCAGGGCGGGCGCAGGCGCGCCAGCAGGCGCGTGCTCCTGCGCAGGTGCGCATGGATCACCTCGGGCCGCCACTCGCGGATCGTGCGCCGCAGGGCGGGGCCGGGAAACCAGTTGCCGATCTCGCGCACGGCGACCTTCGGATCGAGGTGATCGAGGATCGAGGCGCCCGAGGCGGCGCGATGCGCACGCCGCACCACCAGCAGCACCTCGTGCGTTGCGCACAGCGCATTGCACATCTCGGCGGTGGCGCGTTCGGTGCCGGCGAAGCCGCTCGAGAGGATGGTGTGCAGGATCCGCATCGTGGGTCTCAGTGGCGCCTGGCGAGGATCGTCCGCGCGGCATTGCGGCCGGGCAGGCCGGTGACGCCGCCGCCGGGATGCGCGCCGGAGCCGCAGAGATACAGACCCTGCAGCGGCGTGCGGTAGTCGCCGTAGCCGAGCGCCGGCCGCGCGGCCCACAGCTGGTCGAGACCGAGCGCGCCATGGAAGATGTCGCCGCCGGCGAGCCCGAAGCGCTGTTCCAGGTCGAGCGGCGAGAGCGCGGAGCGGCCGAGCAGGCTGGCGCGGAAGCCCGGCGCATGGCGCTCGATCGTCTCGACGATCAGATCGGCCGCGTGCTCGCGCTCGTTCGCGTCGCTCCACTGCCGCCCGTCCGGCAGGTCGTAGGCGAAGTGCTGGCAGAAGAGGCTCGCGACGTGCGCGCCCGGCGGTGCGAGCGAGTCGTCGAGCGTCGAGGGGATCAGCATCTCGATCACCGGTTCGCGCGAGATGCCCTGCAGGCGTGCGTCGGCGAACGCCCGGTCCATGTAGCGCAGTGACGGCGCGATCAGGATGCCGGAGCCGAGGTACGCCTCGCCGCCGGCCGTGGGGCGCGCGCTGAAGCGCGGCAGCGTCGACAGCGCGACGTTCATCCGGAACGTCGCCGAGCCGACGCGGAAGCGTTCGATGTGCGCGCGGAAATCCTCGGGCAGGTCGTCGGCGCCGAGCATCGAGAGGAACAGCAGCTTCGGTCCGACGTTGGCGGCGATCGCGCCGGCCTGGAACACGCGGCCGTCCTCGAGTTCGATGCCGGTGACGCGTCGGGTCGGCGTGGTCAGGATGCGTCGCACCGGCGCCTCGCATTCCACCTGCACGCCGAGGCGCTCGGCCTCGCGCGCCATCGCCGCGGTGATCGCGCCCATGCCGCCGAGCGCATGGCCCCAGCTGCCGGTCTTGCCGTTGACCTGGCCGAAGGCATGATGCAGCAGCACGTAGCCGCTGCCGGGCGTGTAGGGACTGCCGTAGTTGCCGACCACCGAGTCGAAACCGAGCAGCGCCTTCAGTGGCGCGCCTTCGAACCAGTGATCGAGCAGGTCGCCGGCGCTGCGCGTGAACAGTTCGTGCACTTCGCGCTGCGTCGCCAGCGGCAGCGCGCGGAACTGCCGGCCGAAGGAGAGCGTTTCCCAGAGATCCCGCGCGCGGCGCAGGTCGGTCGGCGGCGTGCGCACCAGCAGCGTGCGCAGCAGCTGCACGGCGCGCCCCAGCATCGCGTAGTAGTCGGGCAGGCGGGCCGCGTCGCGCACGCTGAAGCGGCGCGCCTCGGCGCGCGTGTCCTCCAAACGCGGTCCGGCGCTGAACGAGTCGCCGTCGGGCAGCGGCAGGTAGTTCTGCATCGGGCGCTCGACGATGCGCAGGCCGTGCTCGGCGAGGCGCAGGTCGGCGATCACGGTCGGGTCGAGCAGGCTGACCGTGTAGCTGGCGGTCGAGTTGCGGAAGCCGGGGTGGAATTCCTCGGTCACCGCCGTGCCCCCGATGATGTGGCGGCGCTCGAAGATTCCTACCTTGAGGCCTGATTTCGCGAGATAACAGGCACAGGTCAGGCCGTTGTGGCCAGCCCCGATGATGATCGCGTCGAAATGCGTCGAGGGGGTCTTGCGGCTGGATAAAAGCACAGGTACTGTATGGATCAACAGCTGGTGGGGAGGCACAGGGTGCCTTCTGGGCCGGCGGTCAGAACGGTCCGCCCGTTCACGAGTCGCCCGTTTTCGAGTCGAGAGTCCTTCAGAGCCCGCACGTCATCACGGAAGCACGCCATGTCAGATCTCACTCCCCGTCAGACCGAAGTCCTTCGTCTAATCCAGCGAGCCATTGCGGAAACCGGCATGCCGCCCACGCGGGCAGAAATTGCGCAAGAGCTCGGGTTCAAGTCCGCCAATGCCGCCGAGGAGCATCTGCGTGCGCTCGCCAGAAAGGGTGTCATCGCGCTCGTGCCGGGCGCCTCGCGAGGCATCCAGCTCAAGGACACCATGCGTGAGCAGTTCGGCCTGCCACTGATCGGCCGCGTCGCCGCGGGCCGCCCCATTCTCGCAGAAGAGAACATCGAAGCGCGCTTCAACATCGATCCCGACATCTTCTCGCCGCGCCCGCACTATCTGTTGAAGGTCACCGGCATGTCGATGAAGGACGCCGGCATCCTCGACGGCGATCTGGTCGCCGTGCACCGCACCCCCGAAGTGCGCAACCGGCAGATCGTCGTCGCGCGGCTCGAGAACGAGGTCACCGTCAAGCGCTATCGCCAGGATGGCCCCACGGTCTGGCTGCTGCCCGAGAACCCTGACTTCGAGCCGATCAAGATCAACATCAAGGAAGACCCGCTGATCATCGAAGGCGTGGTCGTCGGCGTGCTCCGCCGCGGCAAGGCCCAGCTCGGGTTGATGTAGCTCGGGTTGATGTAGCTCGGGTTGATGTCGCCCAGCTTGATGTAGCCCCGTACCCGACAGCGAGAATCCGCATGCGCGCCGACCCGCTGGTTGTTGCCTCGGACGCCGTCACCGCCCACACCTGACGAGGTCCCATGATGCCGCCCTTCGAATTGCGCCCTCCGCCGGGCGCGGGGGATCGCTTTGCCACGAAAAAGCCTGCCCGTCCGCGCCTGGTGCGCGCGAGCCTGCGCCGCTTCAGCTGTCCCTGCGGCTGCGGCCGCAACGGCTGGTTCACGCAGCCGCGTTCGCTGCGCGGCGCGCCGCCACCGCCGCACGAGCCTTCGTGAGTGTCTGCCGCAGCGCCTTCTTCAGGCCACGTCGCAGCCGCAGTCCGTGTCATCCCCGCCATGTCCCTGCTCAAAGGCAACAGCCTCGCGCAACTGCTCGAGCACCCCGCCATCTGGCGCGGTCGCAGCGCTGCACGCATCGATACGCTCAGCACGGGGTTCCGCGCGCTCGATGAGGGGCTGCCCGGCGGTGGCTGGCCGCGCATCGGGCTGACCGAAATCCTCGCGCCGCGCCACGGTGTCGGCGAGCTGCGCCTGCTGTTGCCGCTGCTGGCAAGGCTCGCGGCGGTCTCGCCGCCGCGCTGGGTCGTGTGGATCGCGCCGCCGTTCGAGCCCTATGCGCCGGCCCTGGCTGCGCACGGCGTGTGCGTGGAGCGGCAGCTAGTCGTGCGCACCGAGACGCCGCTGTGGGCGATGGAACAGGCACTCGACTCCGGCGCCTGCGAGCTGGCGCTCGCCTGGGTGCGCCGCGCGCAGCCGCGCAGCCTGCGTCGGCTGCAACTGGCTGCGGGCCGCGGTCGTACGCCGGGCTTCCTGTTCCGTGCGCTGACGACTGCGTGCGAGGCGTCGCCCGCCGAGTTGCGCGTGCTGTACGAGCCGGATGAAGCCGGGGCGACGCTGCGCCTGCTGAAGAGCCGCGGCGGCGTGCGCACTCCGATCGGCATCCGTTGGGAAGACGGCGATGGCGCCGCGTGATCGCGCCGCCTCCGACCGGCGCGCATTCCTCACCCGTGGACGGGCGTCGCCGGCGTCAGCCGTGGCGCCGGGCATGGCACCGACCCCGGCCATGGCCATGGCCATGGCGCCGGAGCTGCAGCTGGTCCAGAGCGAGCTCGGTCTCGCCACCGAGGTGGCGGAAGCCTGGATCGCACTGCATCTGCCTGCGCTCGTCCTCGAGTCGCTGACGCACGGGTCGGTGCCGGCTGCGGCGGCGCCGCCGCTGGCGATCTTCGAGCCCGGCGGATCGATGCCGCGCCTCGTGGCCGTCGATGCCGCGGCCCGTGCGCGCGGGGTCGTGCCGGGGCTCACGCTGGCGGCCGCGCTGGCGTTGGCGCCTGCGCTCGATGCGCGACCACGGCAGCCGCGCCGCGAGCGGGCGCTGCTGGCGCGGCTGGCCGAGGCCTGTTTCGCATTCACTCCGCGCGTCAGCCTCGAGCCGCCCGATGGCCTGCTGCTCGAAGTGCGCGGCAGCCTCGGCCTGTTCGGCGGCGCCGCGGCCTTGTGCGAGGCGGTGCAGGCGCGCTGCGGCGCGCTCGGCCTCGGCGCGCGGCACGCGCTGGCGCCGACGCCGCTGGCGGCACTGGCGCTGGCGCGGGCAGGGCGCGCGGTGGCGATCACCGGCAGCGAACGGCTGGTCGGTGCGCTCGCGGCGCTGCCGCTCGCGCTGCTGCGCTGGCCGCCGTCCACGCTGGCGCGGCTCGAGTCGATGGGCGTGCGCACCTGCGGCGAGGCGCTGCGGCTGCCGCGCGCCGGCTTCGCTCGTCGCTTTGGTCGCGGCATGCTCGAGGATCTCGACCGACTGGTCGGCCGGCGGCCCGACCTGCGCCGTCCGTTCGTCGCGCGCGCGGCCTTCCGTGGTCGCTGCGAGCCTTCGTTCGAGCTCGAGCACCACGAGGCGATCCTGCGGCATCTCGAGCCGCTGCTGGCCAGCCTCGAGAGTTTCCTGCGTTCGCGCCAGGCGGCCGTCTGCCTGCTGCGCCTGCGGTTGGGGCACCGGCCCGATCCCCACGATGCCAGTGTGCGCGCCACGCCGCTCGAACTGCGGCTCGCCGCCCCGGAGTTTTCGGCCGCCCGCTTCGGCGCGCTGCTCGGTGAACACCTGGCGCGCCTCGTGCTGCCTGCGCCGGTGATCCGGATCGAGCTGCGTTCTGGCGAGTTGCAGCCGCTCGCTGCGCAGAGTGGCGCGCTGTGGCGCCCCGGCGAACACGGCGGCGGCGGCGCGCGCGAATCCCCGGCGCTGATCGAGCGGCTGCGCGCCCGGCTCGGTGCGGGCGCCGTCTACGCGCTCTGCCTGGTGCCGGAACATCGCCCTGAGCGGGCGTGGCAGGTCGCCGAGCCATCCGGATTGCACGAGCCCGGTGCACCGGCAGGGCCACGAGGCCGGCGCCCGTTGTGGTTGCTGAAGACTCCGCAGCACCTCG
>Ga0163144_10005587_pt1 | contig 27941 bp, 26 predicted proteins | sample OliLak19BULKMAT1_FD_123175 | JGI IMG/M metagenome (GOLD analysis project Ga0163144, IMG submission 123175) | Freshwater microbial mat bacterial communities from Lake Vanda, McMurdo Dry Valleys, Antarctica - Oligotrophic Lake LV.19.BULKMAT1 | ecosystem: Environmental > Aquatic > Freshwater >... | reverse complement strand
CTGCGCGGTGCCGGCAAGTCCACGCTGGGGCGCCGGCTCGCGGCCGACCTCGGTTGCCCGTTTGTCGAGTTGTCGGGCGAGATCGAAAAGCAGGCGGGCGGCAGCGTGGCCGAGATCCAGGCCTTGTACGGGGCAGCGGCTTACCGCCGCCACGAGCGACGCGCCCTGGAGTCGGTGATCCAGACGCAGCCGCGCGCCGTGATCGCCACACCCGGCGGGCTGGTGTCTGACGCCGGCAGCTTCAGCTTGCTGCTGTCGCTATGCACCACGGTCTGGCTGCAGGCCGACCCCGAAGACCACATGCAGCGCGTCGTCGCGCAGGGCGACATGCGCCCGATAGCCGCCAGCCGGCAGGCGCTGCAAGACTTGAAGAGCATCCTGGCTGCACGCGCCGCGTTCTACGCCCAGGCCGAGTTCCGTCTCGACACCAGTGCGCTGCCCGAGCGCGAAGCGTTCGCTGCGCTACGCGATATGGTGCGTGCGGCCTTGTCCTTGCCCGCGCCGCCGAGCCGGCGCAAGAGAGCGCCACCATGACGATCCCCGACGCCGTCGACTATCGCACCGAGCCCTCGCGCTACCGCCATTGGAAGCTCGCGTTCGATGGCGTCGTCGCCACGCTGGCTGCCGACTTCGACGAGGGCGGCGGCATCGCACCGGGCTACAAGCTGAAGCTCAACAGCTACGACCTGGGTGTCGACATCGAGCTCAACGACGCCATCAACCGCATCCGCTTCGAGCATCCGGAAGTGCGCACGGTGGTGCTGACCAGCGCCAAGGACAAGGTGTTCTGCTCGGGCGCCAACATCTTCATGCTCGGCGTGTCGAGCCATGCCTGGAAGGTCAACTTCTGCAAGTTCACCAACGAGACGCGCAATGGGCTGGAAGACTCGTCGCGCCACAGCGGGCTGAAGTTCCTGGCCGCCGTGAATGGCGCTTGCGCCGGCGGTGGGTACGAGCTGGCCCTGGCTTGCGACGAGATCATCCTGATCGACGATCGGGCCTCGACCGTGAGCTTGCCCGAAGTGCCCTTGCTCGGTGTGCTGCCCGGCACCGGGGGCCTGACGCGGGTGACAGACAAGCGGCAGGTGCGCCATGACCTGGCGGACCTGTTCTGTACCAGTGTCGAGGGCGTGCGCGGCCAGCGGGCCAAGGACTGGCGCCTCGTCGACGATATTGCCAAGCCGCAAGTCTTCGCCGCCAAGGTGCGCGAGCGCGCACTGCAGCTTGCGGCGCAGAGCGACCGCCCCGCCGACGGCAAAGGGCTGACGCTGCCCAGCGTCGTGCGCACGGTCCAGGCCGATGCCCTGTGCTACCCGAACCTGAGCGTGGAGATCGACCGCAGCAAACGCACGGCCACCTGGACCGTCAAGGCACCGGCCGGCGTGCAGCCGCAGGACCTGGCCGGCATTCAAGCCGCTGGTGCTGCCTGGTACCCGCTGCAGATGGCGCGCGAACTCGAAGACGCGATCTTGTCGATGCGCACCAATGAGCCGACCATCGGCACCTGGCTGATCAAGACACAGGGGGATGCCTCGGCGGTGCTGGCGCTCGATGCCGTGCTGCTGCAGCACCAGACCCACTGGCTGGTGCGCGAGACCATCGGTCTTCTGCGCCGAACTTTCAGCCGCCTGGATGTGTCGTCGCGCAGCCTGTTCGCCTTGATCGAGCCGGGCTCCTGTTTCGCGGGGACCTTGTTCGAACTCGCGCTGGCCTGCGACCGCATCTACATGCTGGCACTGCCCGACGACCCGGCCAGGGCCCCGAAGCTCAGCGTCACCGATGCCAACTTCGACCTGTACGCGATGATCACCGGTCACAGCCGCCTGCAGCGTCGTTTTTACAACCAGCCGCCGGCGCTCGAGGCCGTGGGGGCCATCACTGGCCAGGCCCTGGCCGCCGATGCCGCTTTCGGCCTCGGCCTGGTGACCCGCCAGCCGGACGACATCGACTGGGCCGACGAAGTGCGCATCGCCATCGAAGAACGCGTGTCGATGAGCCCCGACGCCCTCACGGGCATGGAAGCCAGCCTGCGCTTCAATGGCCCCGAAAACCTGTTCACGCGCGTCTTCGGCCGACTGACCGCCTGGCAGAACTGGATCTTCCAGCGCCCCAACGCCGTGGGTGCGACGGGCGCATTGAAAGCGTATGGAACTGGCGACAAGGCCGCCTTCGATTGGCACCGTGTCTGAGCATTCAAGGCATTCATCATGACGAGCATCAACTACACCGAAAAGATCCCCAACAACGTCAATTTGGCGGACGACCGCACGTTGCAGCGCGCGCTCGAGCAGTGGCAGCCGAATTTCATCCATTGGTGGGACGACATGGGCCCCGAGGGCTCCGCCGACATGGAGGTCTACCTGCGCACGGCGATCAGCGTCGACGCGCAGGGCTGGGCCCAGTTCGGTCACGTCAAGATGCGCGACTACCGCTGGGGCATCTTCCTCAACCCGGGCACGGTCGAGCGTGAAATTCACTTCGGCGACCACAAGGGCGAGAAGGCCTGGACCGAGGTGCCCGGCGAGCACCGTGCCAACCTGCGCCGCATCATCGTCACGCAAGGCGACACCGAACCGGCTTCGGTCGAGCAGCAGCGCTACCTCGGCCTGACTGCACCCAGCCTGTACGACTTGCGCAACCTGTTCCAGATCAACGTGGAAGAAGGCCGCCACCTGTGGGCCATGGTCTACCTGTTGCACAAGCACTTCGGCCGCGACGGCCGCGAAGAAGCCGAAGCCCTGCTCGAGCGGCGCAGCGGCGACGCGAACAACCCGCGCATCCTGGGGGCCTTCAACGAGGCCACGCCCGATTGGCTGGCCTTCTTCATGTTCACCTACTTCACCGACCGCGACGGCAAGTTCCAGCTCTGCGCGCTGGCCGAGAGTGCCTTCGACCCGCTGGCACGCACCACCAAGTTCATGCTCACCGAAGAGGCGCACCACATGTTCGTGGGCGAGAGTGGCGTCGCGCGCGTGATCGCCCGTACTGCGCAGAAGATGAACGAGTTGAAGACGGACGACGCAGCCGTCCTGCGCACCGCCGGCGTGATCGACCTGCCCACCTTGCAGCGCTATCTCAACTTTCACTACAGCGTGACGATCGACCTGTTTGGCGCCGACCAGTCGAGCAATGCGGCGATCTTCTACAGCTCGGGCCTGAAGGGCCGCTTCGAGGAGGGTAAGCGCGACGACGACCACGTGCTCAAGGGCCGCACCTACCCGGTCATCGAAACCGGGGTTGGCAAGGACAGCGGGCAACTGGTGGAGAAGGCCGTGCCGATGTTGAACGCGCTCAATGAAGTGCTGCGTGACGACTTCATCAAGGACAGCGTGGCCGGCATCGGACGCTGGAACCGGGTGCTGGAGAAGGCCGGCCTGCCGCACCGTCTGGCCGCGCCGCACAAGGCGTTTCACCGCAACATCGGTGCGTTGTCGGGCATCAAGGTCTCGCCCGAGGGACGCCTCGTCAGCGAGGCCGAGTGGCGTTCCAAGGTCGACCAGTGGTTGCCCTCGGAGGCCGACCGGGCCTTTGTTGCCAGCCTGATGGGCCGGGTTGTCGAGCCGGGCCAGTTTGCCCACTGGATTGCGCCACCGGCCATGGGTGTCAATCGCCAGCCGGTCGACTTCGAGTACGTGCGATTCGACTGAGGTTCCTGCGCGAGATGCCACCATGAACGCCCCGGTCGAGCCCGGCTTCATCAGCCAGCACCTGATCGACCCCGAGATCTGCATCCGCTGCAACACCTGCGAGGCGACTTGCCCGGTGGGTGCGATCACGCACGACGATCGCAATTACGTCGTGGACGCGAGCAAGTGCAACGCCTGTATGGCCTGCATTGCGCCGTGCCCGACCGGTTCGATCGACAACTGGCGCGTGCTGCCCAGGGTCAAGGCCTACGCCCTCGCCGAGCAGCTCGGCTGGGACGAGCTGCCGCCCGAGCTCTCGAGCGAGCAGCGGGTCGAGACGGGCGTGCTGCACGATGCCGCAGCGCCAGCCGGGGCGGCGCTGCGGCAGGTGGCTTCGAGCGGCGCCGAGGCGGGCTTCAGCGCCAGCGAGTACGGTGCCACGCTGCCGCCGTGGTCGGCCGCCCACGCCTACAGCAAGCTGTACGGGCCCAAGGCGGCCGAGACCTCGATCAGCGCCGTTGTCACTGGCAACTTTCGCGTCACCGCGGTCGGGCGCGACTACGACACCCACCACATCGTGCTCGACTTCGGGTCCTTGCCCTTTCCTTTGCTCGAGGGCCAGTCCATCGGCATCCTGCCACCCGGCGTCGACGCTGGCGGCCGTGTCCACCCCATGCGCCAGTACTCCGTTGCCAGCCCGCGCAATGGCGAGCGGCCGGGCTACAACAATGCTTCGCTGACCGTCAAGCGGGTGCTCGAAGACCCTCAGGGCCAACCGGTGCGCGGCGTGGCGAGCAACTACCTGTGCGACCTGAAGGTCGGCGACGCGGTGCAGGTGAACGGCCCCTTCGGCACCAGCTTCCTGATGCCCAACCATCCGAACAGCCACATCGTGATGATCTGCACCGGCACCGGCAGTGCGCCGATGCGGGCGATGACGGAGTGGCGACGCCGGTTGCGCGCGGGTCAGGGGTCTCACGGCAGTCAGGTCGAGGGCGGCAAGCTGATGCTCTTCTTCGGCGCCCGCACCCAGGAGGAGCTGCCTTACTTCGGCCCCCTGCAGAATTTGCCCGCGGACTTCATCGACATCAACTTCGCCTTCAGCCGCACGCCGGGCCAACCCAAGCGCTACGTGCAAGACGCGCTGCGAGAGCGCGCGGCCGATCTGGCGCCGTTGCTGGCAGACCCCAACGCGTACTTCTACGTCTGCGGCCTGAAGGCGATGGAGGCCGGCGTTGTTCTGGCGCTGCGCGACATCGCCCAGCAGGCCGGTCTGGCGTGGGAGGCTGTCGGTACGGCGCTGAAGAGACACGCGCGCCTGCACCTGGAGACCTATTGATGTCGGCCATCTCGATCTCGCAGCGCGGCGCAGGCGTCGCCCAGATCACGATGTCGCGCGCCGCGGTGTTCAACGCCTTTGACGAAGCGATGATCGCTGAGCTCGATGCTGCTTTCGCGGCGCTGGGCGACGACGTCACGGTGCGCGTCATCGTCCTGGCCGGCGACGGCAGACACTTCAGCGCCGGTGCCGACCTGCAGTGGATGCAGCGCGCAAGCACTGCAACGCAGGCCTGGAATCTCGACGATGCACGGCGCTTCGCCGCCATGCTGGCGCGCATCGACGCCTGCCCCAAGCCGACCATCGCGCGGGTGCATGGCGCTGCACTCGGCGGCGGGGTGGGTCTGGTCTGTGCCTGCGACATTGCGATCGCCGCCGACCATGCCAGCTTCGCCATCAGCGAGGCCCGCTTCGGTATCCTGCCGGCGGTGATCGGCCCTCACATCGTCAATGCCATCGGCAAACGCCAGGCCCGCCGCCTGGCGCTGACTGCAGCGCGCTTCGGCGCCAGCGAAGCGCTGGCCCTCGGCCTGGTGCAACAGGTGGTTGCGCTCGCGCAGCTCGATGCGGCGGTGGACACGACGGTGAAGGAGCTGCTGGCCGGCGGTCCGCAGGCGCAGCGCGAGATCAAGCAACTCATGGCCCAGCTCGAGGTCGGCCCGATCACGCCCGAGGTGCGCGAGTTGACGGCCCAAACCATCAGCCGCGTGCGCGGCAGTGACGAGGCGCGCGACGGGTTTGCGGCGTTTCTCGCCAAACGCCCTGCACCCTGGAGCCCCTCATGACCGCTTACCTGCTCGACAAGGCCGACGTGCTGGTGGTCGGTGCCGGCATCATGGGCACCGGCATTGCCCAGGTCGCCGCGCAGGCCGGTCATCGCGTGCGCCTGTTCGATGCCCGCCCCGGCGTTGCCCGACAGGCCGCGGCCCAACTCGGCGCCACGCTCCATGCCCTGGTGGCCAGGGGCAAGCTCACGGCCGCGGCGGTCGAGGCCACGCTGGCGCGCATCGGGCCGCTGGGTGCGCTGGAAGACGCTGGCGACGTCGGCCTGGCCATCGAGGCCATCGTCGAGAACCTTGACGCCAAGCGCGCGCTGCTGCAGCAGCTCGAGCCACTGCTCGGCCCACGCTGTGTGCTGGCGACCAACACCTCCTCGATCTCGGTCACGGCCATTGGCAACGGCCTGCAGCACCCGGGCCGCTTGGTCGGGATGCACTTCTTCAACCCGGTGCCCTTGATGAAGCTGGTCGAGGTGGTGTCGGGCCTGCACACCGCGCCCGGTGTGGCCGACGCCGTCTTCGACCTGGCGCGGGCCTGGGCCAAGGTCCCGGTGCATGCGCGCTCGACGCCGGGGTTCATCGTCAACCGCATCGCCCGGCCCTTCTATGCCGAGACCCTGGCCTTGCTGCACGAGCGGGCGGCCACGCCCCAGGTGCTCGACGCCTGCCTGCGTGCGGTGGGCTTTCGCATGGGCCCCTGCGAGTTGATGGACCTGATCGGCCATGACACCAATTTCGCCGTCACCCAGGCGGTCTACGAAGCCAACTTCTTCGACAAGCGCTACGCGCCCTCGCCGCTGCAGCGCGAGATGGTGGACGGCGGCCTGCTGGGGCGCAAGAGCGGCCACGGCTTCTACCCCTATCCGCCGGGCACGCCGCCCCTGCCGGTGGCCGTGCACGAGGCCCCCGCCACCGCGCGCGAAGTCGCGGTGCACGGCGACGGGGCCATCGCCGATTTCCTTGAACAAGCCGCCACCCGGGCGCTGGCGCCGCAGGGCTGGGGTCCAGCGCGCGTGCGCGGCAGTGGCTGGACCGGTTTGGCGATCGACCAGGTCCGCTTGGTGATGACCGACGGGCGCTGTGCCGCCGAGCTGGCGGCCGTCTTCGGCCTGGCCGACGTGGCCGTCTTCGACCGCCCCTTCATCCTGCCTGCGCCCAGCGGCACTGCGCTGGCCTTCGCGGTGGCGTCGGCGGCGGACAGCGGCTGGCCCACGCAAGCTGCCGCGTGGCTGGCGGCGCTCGGCTTCGCGCCGCTGCGTGTGGCCGATGCACCCGGCCTCGTGGCCGCGCGCACCGTGGCCATGCTGATCAATGAAGCGGCCGACGCGGTGCAACAGGGTGTCTGCACCCCCGACGCGGCGGATGCCGCGATGAAGCTCGGCGTCAACTACCCGGCGGGTCCCTTCGAGTGGCTGCAAACCTGGCGCCGCGCTGAAGTGACGGCCCTGCTCGACGCCCTCGACGCGCACTACCGCGGCGAGCGTTACCGCGTCAGCCCGTGGCTGCGCGGACGGGGCCCGGGCGCATGAAGTTCGCCGAGTTTCACGCCGGCCAGGTGATCCAGGCCGGCCCCTACGTCCTCAGCGAAGCCGAACTGCTCCAGTTCGCCAGCGCCTACGACCCTCAGTGGTTCCACACCGATGGCGCGGCCGCGGCGCAGGGCCGTTTCGGCGGCCTGATCGCCAGCGGCTGGCACAGCTGCGGCATTGCGATGCGCCTGGCCACCGACGCGGCGTTGGCGGGCTCGGAGTCTTTCGCGTCGCCGGGCCTGGCCTACATCAAGTGGACCCATCCGGTGCGCCCGGGTGATGCGCTGTCGCTGCGCGCCACCATCCTGGAAACCCGCCGCTCGCGAACGCAGGCCACGCTTGGCATCCTGCGTTGGCGCTGGCAGTTGTTCAACCAGCATGGCACCGAGGTCCTCGACCTCGAAGCGACCAGCCTGTTCGAGCTTGCGGCGGTTTAATCGCCGCCGCTGCCCGCATCGCTCTGGCGGCGCACCGATGCGCAATCGGCGACACGGCGCCACGCAGGCGATGAACAGCAGCACGGACAGCAGCACGGACAGCACTAACAACAGCCGCGTCAAGTTCAGCCCCCCGGCGCCACGGGATCCTAACCGTGCTGCCCCGTTGCCTGGGGTGCAACCCGGTAGCGCGGTCGCCGCGCCTGGTCGAGGATATGCCCATCCGGGTCGACGGTCGGCCCCCACTACCCCCACTACCGGAGTTCCACCATGTACCCATCCACCCCCTCGACGTTTCGTCCGTCTCGCCTATGGATGGCGGCCTTGATCGCCTGTGGCAGCCTGCTGGCGCCGGTCTGGGCTGACGAAGGTGATCGCAGTGAAACCATCGGCGTGGCCCTGTCCGTCGACCTGCCGGCGCAGGCCAGGGGCAAGCCACCGTCGTGGGCCGGCAAGGCCTTTCGCCAGGGCGTGGTCTCGGCAGCCAACCCCTACGCTGCCGAGGCTGGCGCGTCGATGCTCGAGAACGGCGGCAACGCGATTGACGCAGCGGTGGCGATCGCCTACGCGTTGAATGTTGTCGAGCCGCAATCGGCAGGCATCGGCGGTGGCGGCTTCATGATGATCCACTTGGCCCGTACGGGCCGCACGTTTGCCATCGACACACGCGAGAAGGCGCCAGCGGGTGCCGCGCCGGGGATGTTTGTCGGCGTCGTCCGCCCAGACCTCAATGGTGTGGCAGTGGGCGTGCCTGGCATGGTGCGCGGCACGGCCCTGGCGCTCGAGAAGTACGGCAACCTGTCACTGGCCCAGGTGCTGCAGCCGGCCATCAAGCTGGCCGACGACGGCTTCGCGGCCACGGCACGCTACAACGCGGTGAGCTGCAACAACGGCGGCCGGTCCACCAACTCACCTGAGGCGGCGGCGTTCTTCTGCCCCGGTGGCCTGCCCGCGCCGGTTGGCGCGTTGATACAAAACAGGCCGCTCGCGGCCACGTTTCGCCTGATTGCCACCCACGGCGCCGACTGCTTTTACCTGGATATGCCTGACAAGGGCTGCGACATCGCCAAGGGGATCGTCGAGGGGCAGCTATTCAACCGCCCGCAGGTGGCCGGCGGCAAGGGCGGCAGCATGACACTTGCCGATCTGGCGAACTACCAGGCTGTTGAGCGCGCGCCGATCGAAGGCACCTACCGCGGCTACATCGTCAAGGCCATGTCGCCGCCGTCCTCGGGTGGCCTGACCCTGATCCAGATGCTGAAGATGCTGGAGCGCTTCCCGATCGGCGACGCCGCCCAGGGCTACGGCTTCGGCAGCGTCAAGACCATCAACGTGATGGCCGATGCCATGCGCGTGGCCTTCGCCGACCGTTCGATCTGGATGGGCGACAGCGACTTCGTCTCGGTGCCGATGAAGGGCTTGCTCAATCCGACCTATGTGGGCCTGCGTGGCGCCGCGATCGTGCCGGGTGCGCGAATCAGCCCGAATCCGGTGCCCGCCGACCCGCGCCCGTACGAGGTTGCAGGGCTGCAGGCGGGCACGCGCCTGGCCGTGGCCGAGCCCGTGACCGGCCCAGGCGAGACGACGACGCACTTCGCGGTGGTCGACTCGTGGGGCAACATGGTGTCGTACACCAACACCATCGAGTCCTCGCACGGCATCGGCGTGTTCGCAGGCTACAAGACTGCCGACGGCGCCTTCAAGAGCCATGGCTTCCTGCTCAACAACGAGCTGACGGACTTCAACACCGTGCCGACCGTCAACCCCTTCACCGCTGGGTTGGGCTTCAACGACGTGCAGCCGAACAAGCGCCCGCGCAGCAGCATGACACCGGCCATGATCTTCAGTCCCGACGGCACACCGCTGATCGCCTACGGCTCGCCCGGCGGCGCCACGATCATCAACTCGGTGCTCAACGTGACGCTGAACCTGATCGATCACAAGATGACGTTGCAAGACGCGATCAACGCGCCGCGGGTGTCGATCACCGGCACCGGCAGCACGATCTCGCGTGACAACGGCATCCCGCCGGCCAACCCCCTGTCGGCCGCCACGGTGGCTGGCTTGATCGCGCAGCCGCTGGGCTACGCCGTCAATCCCCCCCTCGACATCGGCTCGGTGCAAGCGGTGTTGGTGGACCAGAAGACCGGCAAGCAGTACGGTGCCGCCGACCGCAGGCGCGAGGGCACGGTGATCGGCTTGCCGCGGTAGGTGGGGGCTCGCCCGGTGCCGCCGCAGCGGATTGCGCCGGCGCTGCTTCGTTTCGGCATTCGTGCGGCCCATGGACCCTCCAGCCGCGTCGTCGTGCACCTTCTTCGGCCTGTCCTGGTTGGTGGCCTTCCCGACCCTGCTGTTCGTCTTGCCCCTGGTGCGACGGGCCACGGCCGCGGTGGTGCAGCCGCTACGGTGAGACGGGCCGGGCCGAAGCCTGTGTGTCGATGTCGCTGAGCGTCGTCCCGATCAGCGAGACCCATGTTGTGGGCTTCCATGCCTGCCTGGATGCGGTGGCGCGCGAGCGCAGCTACCTGGCGCAGGTGCAGGCGGTGCCGTTGGAGCGCCTGGCCGTGTTCGTGCGCGACAGCGTCGCCAACGACGCAGCGCCGTATGTGGCGCTGGACGGGGCGCTCGTTGTCGGCTGGTGCGATGTGTTCCCCGGCTGGGCCGACGCTGTGAAGCACTGCGGCGCGCTCGGAATGGGCGTGACCGCCAGTCACCGCGGGCGGAGCGTCGGCCGACGCCTGATCGAGGCCACACTCGCGCACGCCGAGCGTCAAGGCCTGGCGCGCGTCGAACTTGAGGTGCGTGCTGACAACGCCCGCGCCATCCGGCTGTACGAGCGCGTCGGCTTTGTCCACGAAACGCGCAAGCGCTGCGGTATGCGCTTCGACGGGGTTGATTTCGATGCCCTGACCATGGGCCGGCTGAGCAGGCTGGCAACGCCGGCGTGACAATGGCAGCCCATTCCCCGAGAGTTGCCCCATGAGCATGAAGAAGACCGATCTCGAGAAGCGCCTGGCGAAGAAGCTCGACGGGCGCATGAAGGCCAGCCCGATTCCGCAGCGCTTCGGCAAAGCCTCGGCGGCCGCCGCTGAACCGAGCGCCAGCAAGGCGCGTGCGGCGGCGCCCAAGCTGGTGCCCGTGGCCTGCCGTCTGCCGGCCGACATGGTCAGCCGCCTGCGCGAGCGCGCGGTCGGCTTCGAGGGCGGCTTGAGCGCGCTGATGGCCCAGGCCGTGGCGCAGTGGCTCGCGGCCGCCGAGTCCGCGCCGCGGCGCACGGTCTAGGGTCTGGCCGAGCAGCCGCTCACGATTCGCCGCCGAACACTCGCCGGAGACCGCCGCAGCCATTGCCGTGCTGGTTGCCGCCGTGTTGTACGCGGGATTCGGGTCTTGAGCCGGGGTCTGCCGCGGGTCGGCGCGTCACGAACGGCCGGCTCGGGGCGCGCTTAGTGCGCCTCACTTGTAGAGCAGCTGCACCAACCCCAGGCTCAGCATCGGAAACGCCAGCAACAGCGCCACGCGCAGGGCATCCCAGGCCAGGAAGGGGAACACGCCCTTGTAGGTCTCGCTCATGGGCACATCGCGGGCGATGTTGTTGACAACGTAGACGTTCAGGCCGACCGGGGGTGCAATCAGGCCGATGCCCACCGTCATCAGCACCAGGATGCCGAACCAGATGGCCTTGGGCTCGGCGGCCAGGCCCCACAGGTCCAGGCTCATCACGGCGGGGAAGATGACCGGGATGGTGAGCAGCAGCATCGACAACTCGTCCATCACACAGCCGAGAAGGACGTAGAAGATCAGGATGCTGGTGACGATGGCCAGCGGCGGCACGTGCAGATGACCCACCCACTCGGCCAGCGCCGCAGGCATGGCGGTGAGGGCGAGCGAGGCGTTCATCATGTCGGCGCCTAGAAAGATCAGGAACACCATGGCGCTGGTCTCGGCGGTGCCGAGAAAGCTGCGCTTCAAACCCTGCAGATCGAGCTCGCGCTGAGCCAGGCCCGCGACCAGGGTGGCCACCGCGCCGACGGCCGAGCCTTCGGTGGGCGAGAACAGGCCGCTGTAGATGCCGCCGAACACCAGCACGAAGATCAGCACAATGGGCCAGATGCCGACCAGCGCACGCCAACGGGCCGCCCAGGGCAGGGGCGCGCTGGGTTGCGCCAGGTCGGGCCGCACGCGGCAGTAGATCGCGATCACCACCAGGTAGCCGAACATGGCCAGCAGGCCCGGCAGCATGGCTGCGGCGAACAGCTTGGCGATGTTCTGCTCGGTCAGGATGGCGTAGACCACCAGCGGCACCGAGGGCGGAATCAGGATGCCCAGTGTGCCGCCGGCGGCCAGCGCTGCGGTGGACAGGCGGCCGTGATAGCCGTGCGCCTTCATTTCCGGGTAGGCCACTTGCGTGATGGTGGCCGAGGTGGCCACCGATGAGCCGCACACGGCGCCGAAGGCGCCGGCCGACAGCACCGAGGCCATCGCCAGCCCGCCGCGGATGTGACCGACGAAGGCCGCCGCCGCTTTGAACAAGGCCTTGGACAGGCCGCCCTGGGTGGCGAACTGCCCCATCAACAGGAACAGCGGAATCACGCTCAGGTCGTACACCGTCAACCGTGCCACCGCGCTGCCCTTGAGCTGGTTGAGCAGGGCTGGCTCACTCGTCATGGCCCAGTAGCCGAGCGCACCGGGGATGAACATCGCCGCCGCAATCGGCACACGCAGCGCCATCAAGACCAGCATGCCGGTAAACATCGACAGGCCGATCCCGGTCGGCGTCATGGCGTGGCGTCTTGCAATCGCTTGAGCGACTGGCCCTGGAACAGCAGACCGGCTTGCAGCAGCGCGATCAGCGCCGCCAGGGCCAGGCCCGGCGACAGAGACGCGTAGACCCACCACATCGGCAGCGAGCGGATCATCGAGGTCTCACCGGCCTGGTACACCGCGACGGCGCCGACGCCGCTGCGCCAGGACAGCAGGGCGAACATCACGGCGATGAGCAGCGCGCCGACAGCGTCGAGTTGCCGTACGCGAGCCGCGCGCAGGCGCTGGGTGAAGAAGTCGACAATGATGTTGGCGCCGCGCCATTGGCACCACGGCACGGTCAGCGAGATAGCGAACGCGATGGCGAACTGCGTCAATTCAACGTCGCCCTGGATCGGCCGTGTTGTGAGCGCCCGCAGCACCACGCTGGTGACGGTGAGCAGCGCCGCCGCGAGGGCTGCCGCTGCGCCGACCAGGGCGAACGCGAGCGCCAGCCGCCGCAGCGTGGCAACGATCACTTCTTGTACTTGATCAGCAACTCGCGCGCTTCAGCCAGCATGGCATTGCCGTTGTTGCCGCGTTTGTCCATGTCGGCGATCCAGTCCGAATACAAGGGGGCCGAGGCCTTGACCCAGTTGTCGAGTTCGCTGGCCGGGATCATGTAGAAGCTGTTGCCGCGGTCCTGCGCGGCCTTGCGGCCCGCCGCCTGGCTGCCGTCCCAGGTCTTGCCGACTTGCTGGCTGAGGGCCGCGCCGGAGTTGTTGTCGATGACCTTCTTCAAGTCGGCCGGCAGGCTGTCGTACTTGGCCTGGTTCATGGCGAACACGAAGACCGCGCTGTACAGCGCCGGGCGCGACGGGTCGGTCTCGCTGTGGAACTTGACCATCTCCTGCAGCTTGAGCGAGGGCATCACCTCCCAGGGCAGCAGGAAGCCGTCGATCGTGCCCTTGCCGACGGCGTCGGGAATCGCCGGCAGTGGCATGCCGACCGGCGAGGCCCCCAGGGCGGCCAGCAGCTTGTTGGTCTGGCGCGTCGGGGCGCGCATCTTCAGGCCGTTGAAATCGGCCAGGGTCTTGACCTGGCGGCCATTGGTGTGAACGTAGCCTTCGTCATGCACCCAGGTGGCCAGCAGCTTGGTGCCGGGAAACTCCTTCAGCGAGTGCTTGTTGATGTAGTCCCAGCTGGCGCGGGCACCGGCCTCGGCCGAGTTGGTCATGAAGGGCAACTCGAAGACCTCGGTGGTCGGGAAGCGGCCGGCGGTGTAGCCAGGCAGGGTGATGACGAGGTCGTCGACACCGTCCTTCACGCGGTCAACCAGTTGCGGTGGCGTGCCGCCGCCGCTCATGGCCGGCAGGATCTGGCACTTCAGCTTGCCGGCCGATTCGGCGGCGATCTTGTTGCACCAGGGCGTGATCACCTGCACCGAGGCCATCGCCTGCGGGTTCCAGATGTGGTGGAACTTGAGCGTCACTTCCTGCGCGGCGGCAGGCAGGGCCAAGGCGATGGCCACCAGGGCGAGGGGGGCGATGAGTTTCATGGGACAGGTCTCCTGAGCGTGATGAGCATCTTCAAACAACCTCCGCGCAGCCGCTTCGGGGGGCGGTCAATCTCCCCAGACTTCGGCGGCGGTCTCGACAACCAGGCGCAATTTGGCGCGTTGGGCTTCAACCGCAATGTTATTGCCATGCACCGTAGAGGAAAACCCGCACTGCGGACTGAGGGCCAATTGCTCCATCGGGGCGAACTTGGCGGCCTCGTCGATGCGGCGCTTCAGATCGTCCTTGCTTTCCATCGCACCGAACTTGGTCGTCACCAGGCCGAGCACCACGATCTTGCCCTTGGGCAGGAAGCGTAGCGGGCGGAAGTCGCCGCTGCGCGCGTCGTCGTACTCCATGAAGTAGGCGTCGAGCTTCATCTCCGAGAGCAAGGCTTCGGCCACCGGCTCGTAGTTGCCGGCGGCGGCATGCGTGCTCTTGAAGTTGCCGCGGCAAAGGTGCATGGCCAGGATCATGCCCGGCGGCTTGCGCGCCACCACCTTGTTGATGAAGGCGGCGTAGCGGTGCGGCAGCTCGTTGGGGTCGTCGCCGCGCAAGCGCGCGGCTTCGCGCATGGCCTCGTCGCACAGGTAGGCCATGTTGGTGTCGTCCATCTGCACGTAGCGGCAGCCGGCGTTGTAGAGCGAGCGCAACTCTTCGCCATAGGCCTCGGCGACGTCGTCGTAGAACGCGGGTTCCAGCTCGGGGTAGTGCGCCTTGCTGATGCCGGCCCGGCCGCCGCGAAAGTGCAGCATCGTCGGGCTCGGGATCGTCACCTTGGGGGTGCCGGTCTGGCTGACCTGTCGCTTCAAGAACTCGAAGTCGGCGCGCTGGATGTCCTTGACGTGCTGCACCTTGCCCACGACACGCATCGCCGGCGGCGCCAGCTCCTCGCTGCCGTCAGCCTTCTTGATCAGCACCGGTACATCGCACTTGACGCCGCCGAGCTGCTCCAGGAAGTCGATGTGGAAGTAGGTGCGGCGGAATTCGCCGTCGGTGATGCTGCGCAGGCCCACGTCCTGCTGGAACTTGACGATCTCGGCGATGGCCTTGTCTTCGACGCTGCGCAGTTGCGCGGCGGTGATCTCGCCCCTGGCGGTCTGCTCCTGGGCGTCGAGCAGGAACTTGGGGCGCAGGAAGCTGCCGACGTGGTCGGCGCGGAAGGGCGGGGCGGTGCGTGCAGTCATCGACAGGCTCCTGGGCGCAACGTAGCGCGATCGCGAGGCGTACAGCGTACTGGCAAACCATGGGGCGGGGGTGCGCCATGGCCTGCCGGGGCGATGGCCGCACGCCAAGACGGGGTTTGTGGCCGCGCCAGCGATGCCTGTGTGTGCTGTCGCACAGCGTGACCTGCCGCGGAACGCTAGTCTGTGTGCGACATCGCTCCCGTCGCAGGTCCCTCAATGTCCGCTCCTCTAGTGAAACCGCCCGATCAGAAGCGGATCGTGGCTTCCCTGGCCGAGGAAGCTCAGGCGCCAGTGGAAGATGTCGCGAAGCTCTACGAACATGAGCGCGCCGAGTTGGCGATGGGTGCGCACATCACGAAGTTTCTGCACATCTTCGCGACCCGCAATGTGCAGGAGATCCTGCGCAAACAAGGCGTCGAGAAGCAAGCCGCGCTTGCGCCTGGCCGCCCGCTGCTGGCTGCACAACGGCTGCTGATGCCACTTCGACCCACCGAGTTGGCTGCGCCCACCATCTCCAAAAGGCCGCGGCGGCCATGAGAACCATTCAACGCCGCGCCTGATGGACCGTGCTGACCGGCGCGATCATCACGTTGTGGGGCATCGCCGTGACTCTGAAGGTCGACCCGCAACGATTGGCTTCCCTGGCCTGACTGGCAGCACGAGAGGAACCCGCATCATGAACGCAATCGCATGGACGGTATCGGGCGTTGGCCTGGTCGTGGCTGCAGGCATCGGGTTGGTCGCGTATGGAAGCTCGCGCTGGGCCAGCGCGACGCAGACCCAGATGGCGCTGCTCGAAGCAGCCCGCGTCCCCGCGCCTGCGGGCCGCTACGACGCGCGTGAACTCGAGGGTTTGCCCGCGCCGGTTCAACGCTACTTCCGCGCGGTGCTCAAAGACGGCCAGCCCTTCATTGCTGCGGCGACGTTCGAACTCGCCGGCAGGTTCAACATGTCGGCCACCGGCGAAAGCTGGAAGCCCTTCACATCGACGCAGCGCGCCGTCGTCCACCGCCCGGGCTTCCTGTGGAACGGCCGGGTTGCCACGCTCCCGGGCCTGGCGGCCCACGTGCACGACAGCTATATCGCCGGTGTGGGCACGCTGCACGCGGCGATCCTGGGCCTGTTCACGGTGGCCGAGGTGCAGGGTGGCGGCGAGGCTGCGCGGGGCGAACTGATGCGCTACTTCGCCGAGATGGCGTGGTACCCCACCGCGCTGTTGCCCAGCCAGGGCGTGCGCTGGGAGGCGGTGGACGAGCGTTCGGCGAATGCCACGCTGGTGGACGGCCCGATCACCCTGACCTTGCTGTTCAGGTTCGATGAAGCCGGGCTGCTCACGTCGGTGCATGCCGACGCGCGCGGTGCCAGCATGGGCAAGGACGGGGTCATGGTCATGCTGCCGTGGGAATGCAGTGTCTCGAACTACCAGCTGCGAGACGGGATGATGGTGCCGACCCGCGGCGAGGCCGCGTGGATGTGGCCCGAAGGGCGCAAGTCCTACTTCGTGGGCGATCTGACGTCACTGGTCTACGAGTTCTGAACTTGAACCCGCCATGAAAGAGCCGACGCGTCGGGTCGTGCTGGTCGCCATCGCTCTGGTGGCGCTGGGCGCCACGCTGTTCGTGAAGTGGCGTTTCGACAACGACATGCAGCGCGCCCGTGCTCGTGCGGCGCAAGGCAGCGTGCTGCTTCCGACACGCTGCGGCCCGATCGAGTATCAGGAGGCCGGCGCCGGCGTGCCGCTGCTGGCCGTGCACGGTAGCGGCGGTGGACACGACCAGGGCATGGCGTTCACGGCGGGCTTGGCCGCGCACGGCATCCGCGTCATCGCGATGTCGCGCTTCGGCTACCTGCGCACCCCCATGCCGGCCGATGCGTCGGCAGCGGCGCAAGCCGATGCGCATGTGTGTCAGCTCGATGCCTTGGGCCTCCCCAAGGCCGCGATGATGGGCGGCTCGGCCGGTGCGCCCTCTGCGCTGCAGGTGGCCCTGCGCCACCCGGACCGTGTCAGCGCGCTGGTGCTGCTGGTGCCGCTGACCTACAAGCCACCCACAGAGGCGGATTCCGCACCACCGCTGCCGCCTTGGGTCGAAGCCACGATGATGCGGCTGATCGGATCGGACTTCCTGTTCTGGACCGCGCTGCATGTGGCGCGTGACCAGGTCGTCAAGGTGGTGCTCGCCACCCCGCCCGAACTGTTGGCGCGCGCCAGTCCGCAAGAGCGGGCGCGCGTCGATTCGATGCTCGCCAACATCCTGCCGCTGTCGTTGCGCGCCGAGGGCCTGCGCAGCGACACCGCCGTCGGCAAGCACCTGGCGCCCTCGTCGTTGGAGTCGATCCAGATGCCGACGCTGGTCATCAGCGCGCGTGACGATCTGTACGGCACTTATGCCAGCGCGCAGTACACCGCCGCCCGCATTGCCGGCGCGAAGTTCATCGGCTTCGAAGACGGCGGACACACCTGGGTCGGGCACGACGACGAGGTGCAGGCGGCCATCGCCGAACTGCTCTTGGCATCGGCCCGGCCATGACGCTGCGGATGCCTTCATCGTCCGAAGGCGTCATCTCCGAGCCCGTCGCGGATGCCGGCGACATTGGCGATCCGTCGGTCATGGAGGCCGACGCGGTGGCGGCGGCCCTGAAGGCGGATGTCGAGAACGGGCTCAGCGCACCGGAGGCCGCGCGTCGGCTCGCGCAGAACGGGCCGAATGAACTGCGCGCCGCCCCCCGTGTTCCCGCCTGGCGGCGCGCGCTGGCGCAGTTCCAGGACCCGCTGATCTACCTGTTGCTTGCGGCGGTGGTCGTCGCGCTGGTGGCGTGGTGGGTTGAAGGCCGGGTGGGGTGGCCGGTGGACGCGATCGTCATTGCCGCCGTCGTGCTGCTCAACGGCGTGATCGGCCATGTGCAGGAAGCCAAGGCGCAGAACGCCGTGGCTGCACTGGCCAGGATGACGGCAGCCAGCACCACCGTGCTTCGCGACGGCAAGGAGCAGCGCGTGCCCAGTGCCGAGCTGGTGCGCGGCGATGTGATCGTGTTGGCCGAGGGCGATGCTGTTGGCGCCGACGCGCGCCTGCTTCAGGCCACGACCCTGCGCGTGCAGGAGGCCGCGCTCACGGGTGAGAGCGAGGCCGTGCTCAAGGCCGCCGCCACGCTGCCCCAGCCAGCGCCCCTGGCGGACCAGCTCGACATGGTCTTCAAGGGCACGGCGGTGGCGCAAGGCACCGGCCATGCGGTGGTCACCGCCACCGGCATGGAGACCCAGATGGGCCGCATCGCGGCGCTGCTGGAGGCCACGGTGGAGGCGCCGACGCCGCTGGAAAAGGAAGTCACGCGCGTCGGGCGCACGCTGGGCCTGGCGGTCGTGGCCATCGCCGTGGTGGTGGTGGGCACCATCCTGCTCATCTCCGAAATCCGCAGCACAGCCGATGTGGTCCACGTGCTGCTGCTCGGTGTGTCGCTGGCGGTGGCCGCGGTACCGGAGGGGCTGCCGGCCATCTTGGCGGTGGTGCTGGCGCTGGGCGTGCAGCGCATGGCCAAACACCACGCCATCGTCAAGAACCTGTCGTCGGTGGAGACGCTGGGCTCTGCCTCCGTCATCTGCTCCGACAAGACCGGGACCCTGACGCGCTCGGAGATGACCATCGAGCGCGTGATGACGGCTTCCGGAGACACCCGCATCAGCGGGGTCGGGTATGCGCCTGAAGGCCAGGTCGAGCACGCAGGGGCCGAGCTGGCCGCCGGGCCGCTGCAGGATGAAACCCGGGTGGTGCTCAGCGGCGGCAGCCTGGCCGGCAACGCCGATCTGCGCCAGGCCGCGGGCGGCGCGTGGGAGATCCACGGCGACCCCACCGAGGCCGCGTTCCTGGTGGCCGAGCGCAAGCTGGGCCAAGGCGCGGTCACCGAGCGGCGCGAGCGGCGCTTCGAACGGGTTGGCGAAGTCCCGTTTACGTCCGAGCGCAAGCTGATGACGACGATCGAACGCGACCACGAACACGGCGACGCGCTGGTGGCGATCACCAAGGGCGCGCCCGACGTGCTGCTCGCCCGCTGCACCCGGGTGCGCGTGGGGTTGGAGGTCGTCGCGCTGGATGACGCCTTGCGGACGCGGCTGCTGGCCGATGTGGACACCCTCACCGAAGCCGCGCTGCGCACGCTGGCGGTGGCCTACCGGCCGCTGGTGGCTGGCGAATCTGGCGAGACTGGCGCAGACCCAGCGGCTGCCGAGGCCCTTGAACGCGAGCTGATTTTCGTCGGCACCGTCGGGATGATCGACCCGCCACGCGAAGAGGCGGCGGTGGCCATCCGCGAAGCGCGCCAGGCCGGCATCCGGGTCGTCATGATCACCGGCGATCACCCGAAAACGGCCGCGCGCATTGCCGCCGACCTGGGCATTGTCGAGGCGGGTTCACCCGCCCTCACGGGCGCCGAGATCGATGCGCTCGACGACGCGGCCTTTGCCGCCGCCGTGCACAACACGTCGGTCTACGCCCGGGTCGCGCCGGCGCACAAGCTGCGCATCGTCGACGCACTGCAGGCCGACGGCAATGTCGTGGCGATGACCGGTGACGGCGTCAACGACGCCCCGGCGTTGAAGGCCGCCGACATCGGCGTCGCGATGGGCGTGACCGGCACAGAAGTGACCAAGGAAGCGGCCAAGATGATCCTGGCCGACGACAACTTCGCCACCATCGTCGTGGCGGTGCGCGAAGGGCGCGCCATCCTGGACAACATCCGCAAGTTCCTGCGCTACTTGCTTTCGTCCAACATGGGCGAGGTGCTGACCGTGTTCCTGGGCGTGGTCGGGGCTGGCGTGATCGGGTTGAAGCCGACAGACACGGGGGCGGGCGCGGTCGGTGGCTCCGTGGTGCTGCCGCTGCTGGCTACGCAATTGCTGTGGATCAACCTCATCACCGACTCGGGGCCGGCGCTCGCGATGGGTGTGGACCCCGCCGCCGACGACCTCATGGCCCGCAAGCCGCGGCACGTGAATGACAGGCTGATCGACGCCCGCATGTGGTCGAGCGTGATCCAGACCGGGCTGGTGATTGCGCTGGTGAGCCTGCTGACGATGGACTTCTACTTGCCGGGCGGGCTGATCCCGTACAACGGCACCGGCAACCTGACCACGGCCCGCACCGCCGGCTTCACGGTGCTCGTGTTCACCAGCCTGTTCACCTGCTTCACCGCGCGCTCTGACACCGCGAGCGCGCTCGTCGGACTGTTCGCCAATCGTTGGCTCTGGGGTGCCGTCGCACTCGCGTTGTTGTTGCAAGTGGCTGTCGTGCACCTGCCGTTCCTGAACATCGCCTTCGGCACCGCGCCGCTGTCGTTGGACCAATGGCTAGTGTGCGCGGCGATGGCCAGTGGGGTGCTCATCTACAGTGAACTGCGCAAGCTGGTGGGCCGCACGCGCGGTCGATGAACAAGGCTATCGCCGCGCAGGTACGAGCAACGCTGATGTTCTTCGCACGGGTGTTTGCGCTGTCTGGGCCGTTGTGGTGGATCGGCAGCGTGACCGACCTTCAGCTGATGCCGGGGCTGTCGGTGAGCGCGCTCATGACCTTCTGCCCGATGGTGGCAGCGCTGCTGCTGGTTCGCAGACAGAATGGCACGACGGGTGTGCGGGGCCTGCTGAAGCGATCGTTCGACTTCAGGCGCATCAACGACAAGCTCATGCTGTTCCCGGTCAACGGCTCGCGCTTCGACTTGCGGCTGGGAGGCACCGTGACGGCGGGAGCGGCTGCGATCGTCGTGGTCTGCTGGGGTCCCCGGATCTTGGCCGGATTCAAGCTCGCCGGCCGTGCAGGGCGGGTGAGGCTGGCGGTCGCGTTGGGCATCTTGGGCCTGGCGATCTGGGGCGCGCTGCACGTCGTCAGGCCGTGTTCCGATTCCCGCATCCCACCGGACCGCATGCGATCGGCACCCTGACCTATCACTGGGTGGACGCTTCTCGTGCGGATATCTTCCTTGCCGACGCCAACGCTCGTCGTGTACTGATGGTGCAGGTCTGGTATCCGGCCGACGCCGGCCCCTCCGACACCCTCGCGCCGCAGATGCAAGAGGCCGACGCCGTGACGGCGGCCTTTACGCGCATCCACGACAAGCCCCGGCTCCGCTTCAGCCAGTTCAAGTACGTCACGACAAACGCGGTCGCGTCCGTGCGCATGGCCAACAGCTGACCCAGCTATCCGCTCCTGATGTTCCTGGAGGGAGTCACCGGCTTTCAGCAGATGAACATGTTCCAGGGGGAAGAGTTGGTCTCGCATGGCTACATCGTCGTGGCCATCGATCAGCCCGGCGTTGGCGGAAATGAGGACGCCGCCAAGAGCTGTTCGGCATACTTTCATCCGTAACGCCTCATTCGTCACTGCATCCGTCAGCAGCGGCGTCTTGTGCAGGAAGTCGTTGCTGGTCAGCTGCTCAAGAACGAACGCCGCCACATCGGCGCGAGCGACCCTGCTCCAAGCCGCCGCGGAGCGGTTCGATCCCGTCTCAGCGCGGCTCGGTGGCGAGGGCGCCGCAGTAGTCGAGCAGTTCTTCAAAATCGCGGGACTTGTCGAACACCCGATCGGCCCCCAGGGCCAGGCAGTGGTCGCGCAAGAGGGGCACGGGGTAGTTGGTGAGCATCACGCGCTTGAGGGGTCTGTCGGCTCGCTGAAGGGCCTTCAGGACTTCCACGCCCGAGCCCTCACGAAGCATCACGTCGATGATCGCAAGATCGCACGCTTGTGCGTCACGAACCAGTTTGTCGATGGCCTCGTTGGCACTGTCGGCGAAGCCAGCCATGCAAACGTCGACGCGCTCCTCAAGTGCGGCGAAGAGGCTCTCGCGCACCATCGTGTTGTCCTCGACGAAAAAGATGTTCAGCTGCGGCATTGGCAAAGTCTATCCAGATCGCCGCATCGGTCATGTAGGACATTGGCCAATTCCGGGATGGGCAGCGTCATGCGGACACCCCCCCCGGCCGGAGTGGCGCCATCCTTCGGCTTCGATCCGGGGATGCTGGTCCGCAGCGATGTGCCCTTGCCGGGTGCGAAACGGCATGCTCGCCAAGCCCTGCGCGCCCAGCTGCAGGTGCTTCGGGTCGAAGCCGACCCCGTCGTCGCGCACCTCCACTTGCGCCTGGTCTGCGACGCGCGCTCGGCGAAGAACGGGGCTGGTCCGGCGACATCATCGACCCGCTGCAGAGGCGGTGGAGTGCATTGCAATCCGGCCTGATCCTGGGCGCGGTGGGCATTGCCTGGCATCTCGTGCCGCTGTGGGTGGTGCACTGGGCGCCGGCCGCCGCGCCCAGGAGCTTGGCCGGATTCAGGATCGCTGGCCGAAGAGGGCTTGTGCAGCTGGCGGTCGGGTTGGGTCTCGTGGGGCTGGCGATCTGGGGCGCTTTGCCCATCATCATGCCCGTATTCACATCTTCAATCCGGACCCGAACGCTCTTCGCGAGTTGAAGTTGCAGGTATGGGATTCCGCCGAAACTGGTGCATCGTCTTCACGAACGATGAATCAGACCGGCTTCCGTGTTCTTGTTCCAACGAGGGTGGCGCCCTTGACGCACCTAGGATCATGGCCAGCCGAGCCTTGGACAAGATCTCTTCGGCGCGAACAACACCCGTGGTGATTCGAAACAGCGGAATGCGTCAGAACAGCACAGACTTGGCGCTGGCATTGATCCCTGAAACAGGTCGTATGGCGACAAGATGCGAGCCAGCGCCACATGCGCTTGAACCCGACGGAAGATCAATGAACTCGAAACTGGCCGCATCCGAATTTGCCGCTCTTGAGGAAGCCGATGATCGTTGCCGCGGCTGCGGCACCGCGGAGCGGGTGGGGTTTCAGTTCGACTATGCATACCAACCGATTGTTGACGTCGGCAGTCGCACGATTTACGCACACGAGGCTCTTGTTCGAGGGCCGGCGGGTGAGGCAGCGATGACCGTCCTGTCCCAAGTGAACGAGCAGAACCGCTACCGCTTCGACCAAGCATGCCGTGTCAAGGCGATCAAAAGTGCCGCTCAGTTGGGCATCAGGGAACGCATCTCCATCAACTTCTTGCCCAACGCGATCTACAAACCCGAGGTTTGCATCCGCACGACACTTGAAGCGGCGCGCGTTCACGGATTTCCGGTGGAGCACATTATTTTCGAGGTCACTGAAGGCGAGCGCGTCGAGGATGGCCCATGGCTCGCGCAGATTTTGCGTGAGTACAAGCGCTGCGGCTTGCTCACCGCCATCGATGATTTCGGCGCCGGCTATGCGGGCCTGGCTCTCCTGGCCGACTTCCAGCCGGATCTGATCAAGATCGACATGGGGTTGATTCGCGGCGTGGATTCCAGCACTCCTCGACAGGCCATCGTGCGCGGATTGATGCGCATCTGCGATGACCTGGGCGTGCAGGTCATTGCCGAGGGCATCGAGACCGCTGGCGAGCGGGACTTTCTTGTCGATGCCGGCATCCGGTTGATGCAGGGCCATCTCTTCTGTCGGCCGGTGTTTCAAGGCTTGGGCCAGCTCGATTCGTCCGCCTGGGGCGATGGGCGCCACGAAAGCCCACGCTGAGGTGGTCCATCGCGGCGAGCATGGTTCCGTCGCTAGTAGTTGCGCAAAGTCTGCGCGGGCCATACGCTGGCGGCTCGGCTCGAATGACCGCAGTCCGGCAGGCAGAAACGCGTAGCGCCTGACCGGCTCGGCCATCCGCCGACGCTCACAGTTCGCCATCGCACAGACGAACGGCGACCTCGCCAGTCAAAGTGGTGATCCCGTTGGCAGATACACGGTTGCACCGGAGGTCCCAGGCGATGACATCCATCGTGAACAGCGTGGCCTACCGAAATGGTCAAGCCCTCGACGACATTCCGATCGACGAGATCAGCGAGGTCATCAAGCAGCCCGACACCTTCGTCTGGCTCGGCCTGCATGAGCCAGACGACGCGCTGCTGCGCAAGGTCCAGGGCGAATTCGGTTTGCATGAACTGGCCATCGAAGACGCTCACCACGCTCACCAACGGCCAAAGATCGAGGCCTACAACAATTCACTCTTCATCGTGCTGAAAACGGCACAGCTGGAAGCGGGCCAAGTGGTCTACGGCGAGACGCACCTGTTCGTCGGCTCGAACTTCCTGGTCTCGGTGAGGCACGGCGCTTCGTCGAGCTACGCCCAGGTTCTGCAGCGCTGCGACGACAGCACGAGAGGCCTCCACAAGGGCCCCGGCTTCGCCCTGTATGCCGTGCTGGACTTCGTGGCCGACAACTACCAGCCCATCGTGGCCCAGTTCGAGCGCGACTTCGAAGCCATCGAGACCGACATTTTCAGGGACCAGTTTGACAGGCTGGTGATCGAGCGGCTGTACGCCCTGAAGCGCCATCTGCTCGAGTTGCGCAATGCGGCTCTGCCTGTGGCGGACATCAGCGCGGAACTGATGCGACTGCACGAAGACCTGATCCCGAAGGAGTTGCGCGCTTACTTCCGCGACATCCAGGACCACGTCTCGCGACTGGTGGGGCAGATCGACGGCATGCGCGACATGCTGACCACGGCCATGCAGGTGAACCTGGCCCTGGTGGCCAACAACCAGAACGAAGTGGTCAAGCGTTTGGCCGGCTGGGGCGCGATCCTGGCCATCCCCACCGTGATCTTCAGCCTGTACGGCATGAACTTCGCGTGGATGCCGGAGTTGAAGTGGCGGGCCGGGTATCCCGCGGCCGTGGGGGTGACCCTGCTGGGTTGCGTCTTCGTCTACCGCCGCCTGCGTCGAACCGGCTGGGTCTAGTCCCCCGAGTCAGCCGCGGCTTGCGACCGGGCCCGCAACCGTTGGGCCATGCGTTCCGGGAAGCGCCGGTCCTTGAAGAGGTCAATCACCTCTTGAAGGCCCAGATACCTGCCGTCTGGACCTTCCTTGCCCATGACTTTCAGCAACACCGGCCACTCGCCGATCATCAGCGCCCGGTCGATGGCCCGCCTGTGTCCTGCGGCGCGCGCGAAGTTGGCGTCCATGTAGGCGCGTAACTCCGGCAATCCCAGGCCGGGTTCCCACGATCCATCGTGGTTCGGCTTCTGGTTGGCGAAGTCGCGCAGCCTCGACACTTCCTTCGCATCGACGCCCCCTCGGGCGTTCAGGATCCTTGATCCAGCGCCCTGCTTGTCGAGCGGCCCACCACGCAGCGCATTCAGCTGCAAGCCGTGCCACTGGGTATCGGCCAGCGGCAGGGGGCCCCATCCGTTCGCCACCGAGCCGATGGCGAAGATCGCCGCAGCCGGCAGAAGAGGCCGGCCATCGCCAGCGCGGGCCGTGGCCGCCACGACTGCAGCGACCGTCGCAAGCGGTTCCCGGTCATCGGACAACCTGCCTGTCGACACGAGCGCACGCAGGAAGGGGCAGGGATTGTTTGCCGACACAGGGTGCGGCCGATCCGACATCTCGTCCACGGCATCTCCCGGGGGTGGCATTGATCGGGGCCCTTTGCAGGTCCTACCGTCGAGTGTCAACGTCGACTCCACGGTTCAGTTGGAACCGTAACGCTGGCCCACTGCAGAGTCCGTGCGCTTGCGAACATTGCCCAGGGTGGACGTTGAGGCGCCGCGATCTGTTCGAGAACGCACCGACCGGGACGTGGACTTGCCCTACGGTGCTCCCTTCACGCCGGGTTGCGCTGTTTCGCGCCGAACGCGCTGCGTGCAGGAGCGCCGACGGTTGACCAAGCGCATCGACTTCCGATTCAACAGGCTCAGCGATGCAAGCCGCAACGCGGACCGACTGCGCACTCGACCGAACGAGCAACCGCGACGAGCCGGTGCGAATCACCGTCGTGGCCGGCTTGGCCGCGCGCTGATGGGTGCCCGCTGGCTGCGCCTGCCTTTGCTGTGCCTGCTTTTGCCGCTGCTTTGGCTGCAGGCTCGGCATGTGCGGCGCGTCACGCCGCAGATGCCGGAACCGCCGGGCCGCCGCGCTGGCACCACCGGCCACGGCTCGCTCGTCCGTCTGCTGGTGGCCGGCGACTCGGGTGCCGCTGGCGTGGGGGCCCCCACACAGGACCAGGCACTGTGCGGTCATCTGGTCCAGCGCCTGAGCCAGCATCACACGGTGGAGTGGTGCGTACTGGCGGCCAACGGGCTGGACTCGCCGGGGCTGCTCAAGTTGCTGCAGGACGCGCCCTGCGCACGCTTCGATGTGGTCGTGCTGTCGATGGGCGCCAATGACGCCACCGGCCTGTGCGCGCCGCTGCAATGGGCCCGCTGGCAGGCCCGTCTGGCCGAACTCATCGAGCTGCGCTTCGCACCGGCCCTGCTGGTGCACAGCGCCGTGCCGCCGATGCATGCCTGCCTGGCGCTGCCGCAACCGCTGCGCTGGTTCATGGGCCGCTGGGCAGGGCAGATGAACCAGAGCCTGGCCGCACTGCTCAATGAACAGGTCGGCCGCGCCATGCACTGGCATCCGGAAACGACGACCACAGCGGGCATGGCGGCGGATGGGATCCATCCGAGTTCCGAGGGCTATGCGGCCTGGGCCGAAGGCTTGAGCCGTCACATCCTGGCCGCCCACCTGCATCACCGTCCGCGCTTCGAGCGTCTGGGCAAAGGCGAAGTGCCGTCACGCGCGGGGCTGGACTTCGCGGGCTGAATTGCGGCTTTCTCGGACCGACACGCAGCCCGGGCCCGCCACAAGGACCTTACCGGCGCTACCCGAGCAAAGGCGATCTCGATCTTGCGGACGATCACGCGAGCATGCGCGCACCGCATTCGCACCTGCCGCGCCACAGCGAAAGCGTCAGGCGCGAGTTGGCTCTGAAATCTTCGACAGTGCATTGATGGCCGGCTGGATGTCCGAACTGTCGACTGCGAAGTCACCGAGCGCGACGATCCTGGCCAGTCGTTTGTCACGATCCAGCACCGGTAGGCGCGGCATCTGGTGTTCGCTCATCGACGCGGACGCATGTTCGACTGTTGCGTCTTCGAACGCCCAGCAAACGCCATGGGACATGACCTCGCGCACTTTGGTGCCGGGACGCTTGCCTTCGTCCAGCGCACGAATTAGGAGGTCGCGATCGGAACTTGCCCCCTTCCGGAGGCGGCCTACGCCGTAACGGACCGCCGTGCAGGGGCGCGGTCAGCGCAGGCCGAAGTACCCCAAGACAAACAAGACGATGACAACCGCGCCAACGAGCCAGACGATTCTGTTCATGATTCGATTCCTTAACGGACGCACATCAACCCTGCGTCCAACGGGCTCGGCACGCCGCTTGGCGGGCCTTCAAAAAAGCATCTGTTTCGGGCTTTCGTAGGCCAACCAGGCCTCAGCCCGCGACAGCGATCGAGCTATCCAAATTTCTTCTGCACCTGCTCTGCTGAACAGAGAGTCACATGCTCTGATGGACCCGCAGATGTGTTGGGTCCTGCCGTGAACATCAAGGGTGAAGCCTGCGGGAATCCACCCACTCAGTCTGTTCGATGGCGAACACTGGAGCCCAAAGCTGCCCGTCGTTCAAAGCCTATTTGTCGGCAGTCGATGGGAGCCATCGCCCGCGATGCGTGCCAACTCACAACCCTTGTTGCAGCAATCAGTGTGTTTGAATTAGGCGCCCGCGCCGGAGCGGCTCAAGTTGCAGCAGGGCGCCCCATGCGCACGCTTCGATGTGATCGTCCTGTCGGGGGCTGCCAATGACGCCACCGGCCTGTGCGCGCCGCTGCATTGGGCCCGGCGGCAGGCCCGTCTGGCCGAACTCATCGATCGGCGCTTCGCGCCGGCCCTGCTGATGT
>Ga0163144_10005586_pt1 | contig 27945 bp, 22 predicted proteins | sample OliLak19BULKMAT1_FD_123175 | JGI IMG/M metagenome (GOLD analysis project Ga0163144, IMG submission 123175) | Freshwater microbial mat bacterial communities from Lake Vanda, McMurdo Dry Valleys, Antarctica - Oligotrophic Lake LV.19.BULKMAT1 | ecosystem: Environmental > Aquatic > Freshwater >... | reverse complement strand
GCGTGACGCGCAGCGTGACGTTGATGTCCCGGCACGCCTTGACGAAGCCCTTGTTGTCGTCCGCATTGTCGGCGCCCACGGTCACGCGCCTATCCGGGTCAGCGACTTCGGCGAGCATCTGCGCGGCCACGTCTCGCTCGGCTGTTCCGTCCGCGGTGCTGGCTTGCACGTTGACAACCAGACCGTGGCGGTTGTCCGTCAGCACATGGCCCGGGAAGTTGGGCAGTGCGGGCGCCGCATTGCTCTTACGGTACGGCCGCGACTTGAGGTCGCTCTTGGACTCGTGCGTGTCGTTGCAGCGCGGCTCACCGTGCCAGTCCTCAGGAGGCCTTCCGTCGTCCGATCCGTCCTTGCGCCGCATGCTCTTATGGCTGGCCCAGGCCAGGATCAGCGTGCCGTCCACGCTGAAGTGCTCGCTCGAGAGCAGCCCTCGCTTGCCGGCCATCTCCACCGTGGCGTTGAACAACTCTCAGATGGCATCGTGCTCGATGAGTTGGACTCGGTTCTTGCTGAACACGGAGTGATTCCACACCGCATCCTCGATGGCCAAGCCGACAAACCAGCGACACAGCAGGTTGTATTGGATCTGCTCGACCAGTTGCCGCCCGCTGAGCACGCTGTACAGCACCTGCAGCAGCATCGCGCGCATGAGCTTCTCTGGCGCGATCCTCGCGCGACCGCCCCTGACGTCAGCGTCGGACATCGCGGAGAACTTCGCGTCCATCTTGCCCAGCGTGCGGTTGACCCAGGTGCGGATCGTGCGCAGCAGGTCGTTGGCCGACACGAAACCCTCAAGTTTCACGTGATTGAAGGGGCTCTCGTTGTAGCTTTCGGCTCCTCGCATCGGCAGCTCACCTCTGGTCGATCGATCCGCCGATCCTCGCCTAGGTGGCGGGCGGTGTCGATTGGTCTTTCAATGGCCTGCCAGCGGCTGCGGCCGGTGGCGGTTTCCCTCCAGGTTCTCCAACATGTCTGACACCGCCGACGGCCTGCAGGCCCGAATCGACAACCTGATGAAGGCAGACAACGCCACGTTCGTGCGCGAGGCCTACCAGCTCATCCTGGGTCGCGGGCTCGATGCAGAAGGCGAGGCCTTCTACGGCCACCGTCTGGCCGCCGGTGCCAAGCGGCCCGAATTGCTGCAGGAACTTGCACAAAGCGACGAGGGCCGTGCCCAGCTGATGTCCGCACCGGCGGTTGCCGACGCCCTGGCACGCCAATTCAGCGCTGCCTTATCCGAGCCCAGCTCGGTGGCGCAGTGGCTGCGGGACCCTGACCACGTCTTCGTGCAACAGGCTGCCCATGCGCTGCTGGGCCAGGCGCCAGATGCCGAGTCCTCTCGCCTGCTGCTAGCGCGGCTGCGTGGCGGCTTGCCGCGCTTCCGACTTCTCCAGGACTTGGCCGAATCGAGCGGGCGCCAACGGTTCGACGACATCGATGGCCTGGACGCCCTGCTCGACGCAGCGCGCGGTCCGCTCTACCCAGTAGCGAAACGCCTGGATGAGTTGTACGCCTTCGAGGACGAGGCCTTCGTCGACTGCGCATACAAGACACTGCTGGGCCGCCCACCAGACTTTAGCGGCCTGGCCCATTCGGTGGACCTGCTGCGCCAGGGGCAGTCCAAGGACTCCGTGATCCTGGGCTTGGCCACCTCCAGTGAGGGCCGAGCACGCGCCGTCCTTCTGCCCGGCTTGAATAGCAAGTTGGCCCTCTTCCGCTGGGCACGAATCCCCTTGCTGGGTATTCTGGTGAGCTGGCTGTTCGGCGTGGACAGCCGCTCGGCCGGTGCGCGGCACGGCCGCCTGCAACGCAGCATCGCAATGCGCAACCACGCACTCGAAGCGTTGCTCCGCAACGGCTCGGCCGGGGCTGGCACAGGCACAGGGATGATCATCGGTCGTGTCCACGCGCAGTCACTCAAGACCTTGGAAACCGCGCTGCTGGCCCGCCACGAGGCGCTGGTGGACATCCAGCGCGACAGCTTCGACCGCGAGCTGACCGCGCTGCGCAAAGTCGTCAGCCGCATGCAAGACGAGCAGGCGCACGGCCACCGGACGGCCACGCATTCGGCACGTCTGCGGGCCCGACTGCGGCGATGATCCGCCGCGCGCGTCGAGGTCTGCTCGCCGGTCAGCGCGAGCGCCTGATTGTGTTCTCGCCGATGCCGCCGCTGGAAAACGGCATCGCCGACTACACAGCCGAGTTGCTGCCGCGGCTGGCTGCCCGATTCGACTTGCTGGTGGTCATCGACGACCACGTGCCCACGCCGATGCCACACGCTGGCTACGGCGTGCTTCGGCTAAGTGAATACCTGGGTGAAGAGGCGGACCACGCCAGCGCGCTCCATCTGTACCAGGTGGGCAACAACGGCGACCACGCCTATCTGGTGCCCGTGCTGTTCCGGCGTCCAGGGGTCGTGGTGATGCACGACGTCTCGCTGCACCACCTGATTGACCAGATGAGTCTGCGCTATGGCGACGTCACGGCCTACACCGAGTTGCTCGAGCTGGAGTACGGGCACGCCGGCCGCCTGTTGGGCCGCCAATTCGAGCAGCACCGCTGGCGCGGCCGCAGCATGTTCTACGAACTGCCGATGACACGCAAGCTGCTGGCTCGCGCCTCTGCTGTGGTTGTGCATTCTTTGTTTGCCGCGACGCGTGTGATGGCCCAGCAGCCCGACTTGCCGGTGGCTCAGGTGCATCACCACTTGGCCGAGTCAGCGCTGGCCGCGCAGCGCTCTACCTCGCGACAGCAGGCCCGGGCTGCGCTGCGCCTGGCCGATGACGAGGTTTTCATCGTCTCGCTGGGCTTCATCACCAAGGCCAAGCAGATTGATACTGTGCTTCGCTACCTGGCCACCAACCGGGACCGCCTGCCACGGTTTCGCTATATCCTGGCGGGCCAGGACCAGCCCGAGAACTTCGACGTTCAGGCCCTGATCTCCGGCCTGGGTCTGCAGGACGTAGCCCTCATCACCGGCTACCTCGACGAACCCGGTTTCTACCGGCACGTGCTGGCCTCGGATCTAGTCGTTAACCTGCGCTACCCGTCAGGTGGCGAGACTTCAGGCACGCTGATCCGAGCTTTGGGCTTGGGCGCCTGTGTGCTGGTCAACGACATCGGGCCCTTTGCCGAGTATCCGGACGAGGTCTGCGCCAAAGTGCCCATGGGAGGCAACGACCATGCCGCGGACTTTGCTTCGGAGATGGATCGGCTGCTGGGATCAGCCCCCGTGCGGCTGGCGCTGGGCCGAGCTGCGCGCGAGTACATGGCACGCACGCACACCCTGCAGCAGTCGGCAGACCATTACACCCAGTTGCTGCGGCAGTACGGACGCCGCCCTGTGCTTCCGACGATGTCGCAGGAGCCACCCGAGTACCTGACGGTGCACCAGCGAGAGAATCGCCTGCGCGCGGTGCCGCGCGCGTGGCTCGAGCAAGCACCGCTGTGGGTGACCGAAGGGGCCGTGCCGCTATCCCGACAGGGCCAGACACAGCGGGTGCTGATGCTGGGCGCTTCGAAACGCGACGGTGACCTGCTGGCGCGTGTCTTCAACCACTCGCGCTCAGCGGTCGAGACCCTGCCGGCCGACGCCGTAACGCTGCGCCGTCTGGTCGGTCGGCGCACTCATCATATTGCGCTGGTTCAGCTGCGCGCCGACGAAGCCGTGGAGCTGCTGGCTTTGGGCTTGCCGGCGCTGAACGCCCTGCTCTGCCTTCACGGCCACCTGCTGATCTATGTCCGCAGCCTCCAGACGTTGCCAAACGCCTTGCGTTGGGGAACCCGGGCCCAACTTGAAGCCGCCGGTTTCCTGGTCGACTTGACGGCCAACGGTCGCGCCGAGTTGTCATTTGTGCTTGACGCCGGTCGGCGGGGACCGCATCAAGCCGAGGGCGACCAGTGGCTGCTGCGCGGTCTGAAAGCCTCCGAGTTCGTGTCGCCGCGCCTGGCCCTTGCGGCGGGCGACGCACAGACACACCCCCGGAGCGCGACCGCGTGAAGGAACTGCGCGATGCCATGGCACGTGACCTGGCAACGCTGGTGACGACCCAACGCGACTACCGCCCATTGGGCCTGCTGTTGCGCGCGTCAGCGGCACTGCTGGCGCCGCGCGCGCTGGTGATCGCAAGCAGCCTGGCCCACAGCCCCACCGAAACGTTCCTGCGCGACCACTGTCCGCAGCGGCTGCAGCGCTTCTTGCCTTTGCTGGACGCGCGGGTGAACGGTGTCGGCCGCCTCGAACGACGGGCCGACGTCACGATGGTTGGCTCGGTCCTGCTGTCGGACCGCGACACCGACGCACCGCACACCCATGCCGGTTCAGCCCAGGCGATTCTGGGGCTGCGGCCACGCGCGTCGCACAAAAGGCGGCGACTCGACACGTTGTTCGGCGGCCATGTGTCGGTGCGCCAGCAGGTGTCGGCCATTCTGGTGGCCGAAGCCCCAGCGCGCGCCTTCGAGGTGCTCGACGGCAGTGCTGCCGTCCTGTCCGGCGACCGCCCGCTGCTCTTGTTGGCATTTGACGGCCAGCCCGGCACGGAAGAATGCCTGCAACTGCTGCAGCGGCACCAGTACACCGTCTTCGATCCTTGCCTGTGGGCGTATTCACCGTCTGATCTTGATGCGGGCCACTGGGCGGCGCGCGGCGAATGGCTGATGGCCTTGCCGCGTGAATACGACCTGCGCATCCTGGCGCGTGCGCTGTTCGGCGTCCCGACACCTGCGTGGCAGTGCATCCAAGGCTGGAATGGCTGGCTGGCCCAGGAACTGCGGCGAGAAGCCCGCCAGACCGGCATCGCCTTCCAGCCCTACCGGTCCAGTGGTTCGCTGACCGTCACGGTGGACGACGAGTTGCCCGCCTGGGGCCTGCATCCACACGAGGGTGCCTTGGGCAGAGGCTGGGCTTGGATAGGTCCGCGGCACAGCGCCGGCCTGGTGCTTCCCACGGCCGACCAGCCGCTGAGCGGGGTTCGCCTGTATGCCGCAGCCGCAGCCACCGACCGCAATCGCGGCGAAGTCGCAGCTCTGCTGGACGGCGAGGCGGCCGACGTGCAGTGTGACTGGTCTCAGGGTTTCGGCATCATCGACGTCACGCCGCGTCGGCGGCAGCGCATGTGGCAGCCCATGCACTGCCTGGAACTGTCAGTTCCCGATGTGCGGCGGGCATCGGACGACGACTCGCGCCTGTTGGCGCTTTCGCTGTCCAGCGTCGTCGTGCGCAGCGCCAGGAGCTGAAGGCGTGCGCCTGCTCATCGTCTCGCCAATCGCCAGCCACCCGCAAAACCAGGGCAACAGCGCGCGCATCCACGCGCTGTGCCGGGGCCTGCAGGCTCTGGGGCACCAGGTCCACTTCCTCTACTACCCGATGGAAGGGCTCACGCCCACACAGCACACCGACATGTTGGCCTGCTGGGACGGGTTCCACAGCATCTCGTGCAAGATCCGCCTGCCAGCGCCGAAGCCAGGCATGGGCTATGGCATCGACGACTGGTTCGATCCCGACCTGGGCGCCTTTGCCGCGGCCCTTCACGAGCAGTGGCGTTTCGACGCGGTGCTCGTCAACTACGTCTGGATATCGGGCGTGCTCGACGCGCTGCCGGACGACCTCGTGAAGATCATCGACACCCACGACGTCTTCGGCGACCGCCACAAGACCTTCGAGAGCGTGGGCCTCAAGCCCGAGTGGTACTACACCACGCTAGCCCAGGAGACGCTGGCGCTGAACCGTGCAGATATCGTGATTGCCATCCAGTCGCTTGAGGCCGAACACCTGCGTTCGCTGGTGACGGCACCGCACACCCGGGTGGTGACCGTCGGCTACGGCGTGCCGGCGCGTTTTCTCCCCATGCGCATCCGCCGCAAGGTGGGCAAAGGTGCCGGCCCACGCACCGTGGGCTATCTGGGCAGCGGCAACCCATTCAACGTGCGTTCGATACGCGATTGCGCTGTGGAGCTCCTGACAGCACCCGATCTGACGCGCCATTTCCGCTTCGTTCTGGCAGGTAGCATTTGCAGCCGCTTCGTCCGGCCACCGAAGCCCTTCGAACTGCTGGGCACGGTCGACGACCTGCACGACTTCTACTGCGATGTCGACATCGTCCTCAACCCCATGCTGGGTGGAACCGGGCTGAAGATCAAGTCGCTGGAGGCGCTGTCCTTCGGGCTGCCGCTGCTGGGCACGGACGATGCCTGGGCCGGCATTTCCACCGCCAACGCCGCTTGGCCGCAAGGGCCGGCGCCGAAATTGGTGGACGCGCTGCGCACCATCGCGCAGGTGCCGGGTCTACTGGACACCTTGCGCAAACGATGCCAACACATCTACACCGACTACCTGGCGACCCAGTTGCGCACCATGCATGACCTGTTCACGACGTCGGGCCTGGGCCACCCCCACGTGCACACCCAGTCTCACACCCACCTGCAAGCCCACTCGTACCCGATCAAGCCGCTGCCAAGCACGGAAGGCACCCTCCCATGACCGCCAAGCAACGATTCACCGTCTACGGCAACTGCCAGGCTTCGGCACTGGCGGGCCAGTTGCTCAGCCATCCTGGCTTCGCAGCACGCTACGAGTATGTCGCGCTTGAACCCTGCTTCCTGGTCAGTGAAGACACCATCACGCGCTGGGTGGTCGACAACAAGGACCAACTCGACCTGCTGGTGGCGCAGCACCTCAACCCTGGCTGGCGCGGCAGCCCCGCCTGGGACGTTGCCACCGTGGCGCGCTCCTTGCGCACGAGCGGGCGCCTGCTGCGCTACGCCGACATCTACTTCCGCGGCGTCAACCCGGCGCTGGTCTACCCCAAGACCTTTGCGCGACCCAAGCACTGCGACTACATCGACCTGATCTCGCTGACCCTGGCCGCACATGGCTTCACGGACGCACAGGTCTGCGCCGCCATCCACGAAGAGGAAAATCTGCTGCAGCCGGACGAGGTGGACGCAGCCATGGACCTGGCCGAGGCCGAACTAGCCCGCCGTGAAGCCGGCCTGGAAGTGCAGGCCTCGCGCCAGATCGGCGAGTTGTGCCGCACGCTGCCCGCCTTTCACACGTTCAACCATCCCAGCAACGCCGCCCTCGACCTCGTTGCCCAGGCCGTGCTAACGGCGACAGGTGTGGCCCGTGACAGTTCCGTCGGCCTGACCACGGAACTGCTGCACACCGTGCACGTACCGTTGCCGGCATCGCTGCGCGCAGCCTACCGGCGCTGGGGCGTGGGCGCTGCAGCGCTGCCGCACGGCATGGTGCGCCTGGAACGCGGCGAGCAGGTCGACCTGCCGGGCTACTTCACGATCGCGCTGGCCTCGCTGGCCGCGCAAGGGCCGCAGGCGCTGCTGCAAGAACTGGCGTTGCAGAAGCAGGACCGCGTATCCGGTGTCGTCATCCGTGCCATCGAGCGCAGCCTGTGCAACCGGCTGGCCTTGTCGCCGGCCGTGCTGACGGAGATAGGCCGCCTCAACAGCGCCGGCATCTCGCCCGATTTCCTGCTGACCAAGGCCGACCCGCAGGCCGTGGGCTTCATGGTCGACCTGCTGGGGGTGGTGCGCCAGATGCTACTGCCGCGCCTGACAGGCGGCGCCTTCAGCGTGCTGGATCTCGGCGCCAAGAGCGGCGCCGGGTCCGAACTGATGGGTTACCTGGGCCAGAGCGCCAGCTTCTCGAAGCTGAAGTTCGGTATCACCTGCGCCGACATCGACCCCACCTTCGTTGACTACTGCCGCGCCAAGCATCCTCACGTCGAGTACCTCAATGCCGACGTCTTCCAGGCCGGCCGCCAATGGGACATCGTGCTGTGTTCGCATGTCGTCGAGCACGTGCCCAACCCGATTGACTTCGTACGTCGGCTGCGCCTGATCGCGCGCCAGTATGTCGTGCTGGCCTTCCCTTACGTGGAAGACCCGGCCAAGCTGATCCAGGGTCACGTCCACAGCCTGGGCCACGACTTCCTGCGCGCGCTGGCGCCCTCGCGCTACGAAATCTACGACGGCATGTTCTGGAGCCAGAGCCTGTGCTGCATCGCCGTCATCGACGTGCGCCCCTGAACCCTGCACTCTGCGCGACATGAGCACCGACATCGAATGGGAAAAATGGGGTCGCCAGGACCCCTACTATGGCGTCATCACCGATCCCCGCTTTCGCAGCGAGCGCTTGACCGAACACGACCGCAGCCACTTCTTCGAGACCGGGCGAATCCACGTCCATTACGTGATCCAGGTCGTGCGCCAGCGGCTGGACCCTTTGTTCGCTCCCGGCAGCATGCTGGACTTCGGCTGTGGCGTGGGCCGCGTGCTGTTGCCTGCAGCGCGCCTCGTGAAGCGCGCCGTGGGTGTGGATGTGTCGCCGTCGATGCTGGCGGAAGCGCGCCGCAACTGCGGGCGTGACCAGCTCAACAACGTCGAGCTCGTGCAACAAGGCGGCGTCGACGGGCTGCCCAAGGCCAGCTTCGACCTCGTGCACTCGGCAATCGTGTTGCAGCATATCGACGTCGCCCGCGGCACGCGATTGTTCGGCGACCTCGTCGCCCTGGTGGCCCCCAATGGCGTCGGAGCGATCCAAGTCACTTACTCGAAGTCGCTCTACGCTGATTCCCTGGGCGTGGAGCCGGCGCCGCTGCCCGCTCCCGAACCCGCGCCGAAAGGCCTGCTGCGCGTCCTGCGCAAGGGAGCGGCTCAGCCGTTGCCCGACGCCGACCCGGCAATGCAAATGAACCCCTACCCGCTGACGCCGCTGTTCTTCCAGCTGCAAGATGCCGGCATCCACAACATCCACGTCGAGTTCACCAATCATGGTGGTGAACTGGGCCTCTTCCTGTTTTTCCAGCGCACGGGTCAGCCGGGCCAGGTTTTGCAGGGCCTGGCGCCGTCTCTCACAGCCCCTTCGCCAGTGGCGACCGGATCCGACGCCTTGCGTCCCACGCCCGGCAAGGCCACGACGGCAGCACCCAGTCTGTTGTCGCCACCGACCCACGACTCAATCCGAAAGACGACCGGCCAGGTGCTGACAGAGGAGCCCCGTATGCCTTCAAACCTGTACGCAGCCTTGCTGGAAGACGCCGCCATCGAGTCACCCAGTCAGCTGTCGACTCAGCAGAAGATCTGGTTCGACTACGCCGCCAGCACCAACCGGCGAGGCGACGAACTGCTGCGCACGCTCATAGCGAACTTCACCGGTTCGCTGGTTGGCAGGCGGGTGCTGGACATCGGCTGCGGCTTCGGCGGCACCGCGATCGCGGCCGGCAAAGCCGGCGCGACGGTGCTCGGCGTTGACCTTTCAGAGAAGAACCTGCGCGTGGCTAGACAGAACCTGCGCGATTTCGGCGGCCTGCCTGTCGAGTTCCAGGCGGTGGACGTGACCGATGCCGAAGCGCTCGAGAAGCTGGGTCGCTTCGATCTGGTCATTGCCGACAACGTCATCAAGCATGTCGCCTCACCAGCCAAGCTGTTTGCCGCTGCATCGGTACTGATGAAATCGGGCGCGCACCTGTACATCACCGCACCCAATGCCCGCTCGGTGGAGATGGTGCGGTCCGAGTGCCACTACAGCCTGCTAGGCGCGTCGCTGCTAACACCTCATCTGGCCGAGCTGATGCTGAACCGCGTGGGCACGGCGCCACCCCAGGCCTACGAAGTCTCGCACTACCTGGACTTCGACCAGTACTCCGCGCTCTTCAACCGCTACGGACTCGAGCCCCGCAGCCTGTTGCCACAGCACGCCACGGAAGCCGAACTGTTAGCGCTGCGGCAGCAGGCCGAGCAGGTGGCGGAGCAGATCGCACAGCACGACTGGGGCAGCCTGCAGGGTCCGCTGGGCGAGGCCTGCAGGCGGTGGACCGACGAAATGGAAGCCGACTGGATTTTCTACAACCGCGAGTCCGATGCATTGTCGAGGGCCATCATGGCCGGCCGCATGGTGCGCGATTACGGCCACGCGCTCTGGTACTTCGTGGCCACCAAAGGCCCCTGGAGGTCGACGGTTGCGCCGACGGCCTGACAGGAACGGCGGCCTGGCAGCAGGTAGCCACCGGCGGTGGTTATTTCTGAACGTCCGTAGCACAGCCCTGACTGCTCGATGCCGCCACGGCGCCGCCGGGTGCACGGGCAAGCGTGCGCGCAAAGGCGCTGGGTGCGATGGCGGTGTCGGTGCCGCTGGACCACAAGCAGGCGGCCGAGCCGTAGTCCACGTCCGATCGACAGGCAGGGTTCCAGAACAGCACCACGCTGGCACCCGAACGTTCGGAAACTTCAAGCGAACGGCTCAGCTGCGCCACGGCCTCATCACCGGACATCGTCGGTGGAACAGGGTAGAACTCGGCCCACCAGATCGGCAGGTCGGTGCGCCGTTTCAACCAGCCGTTGACGGCAGCGAACTTGCCCAGCGCCGCCGCTGAGTCAGTTTGCAACGCGCCCTTGGTCGGCATGACGCCGCCGTCCACGGCAACAAAATCGGCGCCGACCTTGTTGGCCAGCCAATATTGCACCACATCGAGTGCCCGGCGGTCCACGGTGCCCCAAGCACCACTCAACTCTGAACCGTGCCTGGACACCAGCGCATCGTCGGTCCGGAAGGAGCTCATCACCACGTAGGGTCCGCCCACCAGAGCGTCGGGGCGCACGGCCTTGATGGCGCGGTAGACCTTGTTGTAGAGCGTGGTGTATCCAACCGCGTCCCAGCGGTTGCTGCTTGGGTTCCAGAAGCCCTTCAGTTCATTCCAGACGAGGAAGTGCCGCACCTCTGGGTAACGTTGCGCCACGGTGGCCGCCAGGCGTGCAAAGTCGTCGAAGTGCTCGGGCAGCGGCGCCGCTGCCAGGCGGCTCCAATCGGTCTCGCCAGCCCTGCCACCCTTCATCCAGTCTGGCGCGCAGCACAGCGTCAGCACAGGCCAGCGCGCGGTGCGCTTCATCAGGTCGACACGCTGGTCCAGCGCCTTGAAGTCAGGCTGGTCGGGCGATGGCAGCGGAGACGGCAGGCCCCAGCCCATGATCTGCGTGTTTTGCACGCCAGCCGCCTCGCGCAGCAACTCGTCCGCGGCCTTGGCGGCCGAGTCAGGCAACTTGTCGGGTGACCAGCGCTCGTGGGTCCAGCCCACGCTCAGTCGCCCATCGGCAGCCGTTGGCCGTTCGATGCGCTGTGCCGCAGCGGGCGGACAAGGCACCTCGCGTGCTGGCGCCACCGCCGCCAGCCCCGACAGCGCCGCCGACAGCGCCGCACGCAGCGGCCGGTGCCATGGAAAGGCGGCCCGAGCGATGGTCATCAGACAGCGCGAGCGTGGCCCAACGCCTCCTCCGTTTCAAAGGCCCGCACCATAGCCAGGCCGGCTTCGCGGTTGGCGCCGAATTTCGCGCCCGCCAAGCCATCCAGCAGCTCGTGCAGGGCCAGGCAGGACGGGTCTGGCTGCAAAGAGCTGCTGGTACGGTCCAGCGTCCGTTCGACAAAGCCGCGCACCAGCGGCAGACCCAGCTGAGCTTCAAGCGCACCGAGACGCGCGCTGTCAAACAAGTCTGCATAGCGCACGAACAGCACCTGCGCCCCGCTGGCGTACAGGCGCACCAGCCGGCGGTAGCTCAGACGCCACTGCTCGAAGGCGTCGGCCACGCTGATGCGGTGGTCCAGCAGGTACTGCGCCCTGCGGCACTCACGCAGGACGCTCTCGGCCGTGAGTGCCGGCTGGCGAAAGATGCACAACACCGTGGCCTGTGGCACCTCGGCCAGCCAGGCCGATGCAGTGACCGCAAAGCGCGGGTCCTTGAAACACAGTGGCCGGCGCTGCACCAACGCGCGGATGCGAGCCTGCAGGTCCGGCGCCTGTACCACCGGCATCGCCTCGGGCCAGCGCGCCAGCCAGTACTGGCCGCGCCGGTACTCGCCGTAAACGCGACTCACTGCCTCGGCCCCCATGTGCGCGGTAGCCGAGCGCAGCAGCAGTTCTTCATTCAAATCGTTGATGTCGAAGTTTTCGAAGAAGCCCTTTGGGTTGGACTCAGTGGCCGGGTACAGATTGTCGCCATGGAAGTGGGTGCCCTCGTCAACCATGCCCGCCAACGCACTGGTGCCACTGCGCCCCGAGCCGGAAATGAGCACCGACCGGGCAGGCGTCGGGCTCTGCCGCGGGGCGACGATGCGCATGCCATAAGCAGCAAACTCGCGTCTGCCCGGGTGCCGCGCCTCCAGCTGCAGCTGGTGGGTGGGCGAGATGGCTTGGGACCACAGCGGCTCAATGGTGAAAGCCGGGAAGGGCGAGTCGGCCATCACCCGCGCGTAGTCCTCGTAGAAGCGGCGGTTGACGAAGCTGGACTCGAATATCTGGTACAGCGCCTGATGCACCGTGTCGTCATCAAGCCCGGCTGCGCGCAAGTGGGCGTCAATCTCTTCCCGCGACATCAGCAGGTGGGCCCAGTGGGGCAGCGGCCCGGGGTGGTTGAAGTTGAAACCGTCATTCACCCAGAAGTGGCTGCCGACCACTCCCGACCAGATGGGGCCGAACTGCGAGAACATGACGCCAGCGCCACGCAGGCTGCCATGGCAGCGTTCCAATACCCGTGGCAAGGGCAGGATGTGCTCGAAAGAGTTGATCGAGAACACGACATCGAACTGCCCGTCAAAGCTGGTTGGCAGGAATTCAGCCGAACCGTCGAAGATGACGTACGGCCGGTCCGGGATAACGGTGTCATCGCACAGCGGCGACACGCCGATGTGCTCGTAGTGCGCGCTCTTCGCCTCTCGCTGGTAGCGGCCGCTGGCGTGATTGAGCATATCCACGCACACCCACTGCCGGGCTTCCAGCGTGTCCAGCACCAATTCGCGTGGCAGCGCGCTGCCGCCAATCTCGAGCACCCGCTTGCCCTTGAACCCGCCGCAGGTGGCAAAAAAGTCCTTCAGCGCCGAGACGTAGTAGGCCGGCACCTCGCCCAGAAAGTGGTCCAGCGGCGGCGCCACTGCTGCGCCGGCGGGGTCGTTGATGGGATCGGCCATGTTTTGTCGCCTGTCAGGGATGTCGGCTCTGGATGCGGGAGCCGATGCCGAAGTCCTGCCGCCAGGCATGTGGCACGTGACATATGTCCTGGTCGATGCGGCGAACCATTGGTGCCCACTGCTCGGTGAGCAGCTTTCTGGCGTAGTCAGGGATTTCGGATTGGGGTGATTTGAACACTCTGGCGGTCAGCAACTCTCGGTTCAGGGTTGCAGGATCAACCTCCAGCCGCTTGTACAAGCGGTTGACCACGGCTTCAGGGTTTTGCTTGATCTCGTCGTGGAATACCAGACTGACAGCGTTGAGGCCGAACACTGTGTCCAGCGCGCACAAAGTGGCCCAGTAGTCGGTGTAAGCATGAACCATGTTGGCCTCGTCCGTCAGCCAGGCCCGGACGTCAGCCTCGGGCACCCTGCTGACGTCAGTTTCTGCCCTGCGCCACGCACCAAAGGTGAACTCATGAACCAAGCTGGACCATGCGCGTTCAACGGGGTGGCGCATTACGAAACACGGGACGATCTGATGCGCCAGTCGGCGCATGTGCGCAAAGCCCACCCAACCTATCGTGGCATAGCCCGGGCTGAAGTCGATCGCCCAGCGGGCGCGGGTGGTCATGGCGTCAATGTACCAGTCGTCGCTGAGCCGCTGTGTCACGGCATCCAACACCTGCCCCACTTCACTGGAACCGCGGCTAGGGTGGTCGCCGTGAATCCAGCGGGCCAGCTCTTCGGGCTTGTTCTGCGCATGCCACACCAGCACGCTCAGCCGCGTGTCGTTAAGATAACGCGTGCCACAGTGGACATGGTCGAAGTAGTGGACCTCTTTGAAAAACGGCTGCCCGAAATCGGCATGGCCCTCAAACTGCCGGTATAGCCAAGTGGTGCCTGCTTTTTGCGCACCGACACACACAAACAGTCGCTCGATCTTTCGCATGGTTGCCGTCAGCTGGGTCAGCCGGATGTCTCGGGTGGGTGTCCCTAGTACAGGGCCACGCGTGCCGACGCGCGCTTCCACACCGCCTGCCATCCCGCATCGTTGAGATAGGCCTCGGTGGCATTGGAGACACAGGCCGGGTCGCCACTCAGGGCCGAACGCACCTGATCGAGGAAATCGCCCAGACTCAAGGGCTCGCCCGCATCGGCACGGCCCCCGGTCAGCAGCGAAAAACCATCCAGTCGAGTCGCCGCGACCCAAGGCACGCGGGCCCGCTGGGTGGTTTCTCTCAACACCGAATGGGCCGGCTGCCAGCCGGCCGCATCAATCACGCACGCAGGTAGCTGGCGACTGCGCAGTGCACGGTCGAGTGCATGCATGTCACGCGATTCGCGCAGCGAGCCTTCGGGCGACGCGGCCAACGTTACGTCAGCGTCCATGGCCCACAACAGCAGGGGCAGCGGCCTGTCGGGCCAGATCAATGCCAGTGCTTTCTGCAAGGCCAGGGACCACGGCAAGGTCTGCGGCACGGTGGCAATCCACACTGGGCCGTCACGGGTAAAGCCGGGCTCAGTCCAGGCCAGCGCGGTTTTCCAGTAAGGCACGGTGAGTATTTGTGTCGATGGGACCTCGGCCACCACAGGGTCGCTGCGTGGACCGGCCTGCACAACGGCGACCAGGCCGGGGAGGGCTTTGAGCACCGCAGCCAGGGTTGTGTGCGGCCATCGCGCCAGACTGCGCAAAGTGTCCAGTCGCATAAAGCCAGCACCCAACAGGACCGGCTCCAATGTCAGTGTTTGCAATTGCTGCGGCAAGTCTAGCAGCCAGACCTGGGCCCGCGGCAGGCGGGCCATCAAGTCGCTGAAGGACTCGATCGAATGGAAGAGCGGGAATGGCGCCGACGAACGCCAGTCGTCACCAATACCCATCGCTTCCGCGGCCTGCGGTGACAGCACCATCTTCAGCCAGCTGGCACGCCAGCTGAAGGTGCGAGTCCATGTGCTCAGACCTTCGGACAACGGCCGGTCGGCGTAGAGCACCACGTCACACAGGTAGCGCAGGAAGTCGATGGCCTCGCGCACATGCTGGCCGTACACCGTGTCGGCAAGCACCATTTCAGGCGCCACCGCAATGACGATGACCGGCCGCTGAACGATACGCTGCACCGTGGCTTCCATCGCGGCATTGGCGATATCGCTCAGGCGCCCGTAGGTCTCAATCGAGGCCTGCTGCAACTCGGGAAGGCGGCTGCGGTCGAAGGCCAGTTCCAGGCAGCACTCGGCAATTTGCTGCGGCGTGGCGCAGGCGTGAAATGGGTGGTCGGTAGGGATGCCCTCCACCGCGTGGCGGTGGGCGATGACTGGCAGGCCCAGCGAGAAGGCCTCGACGGCTTTGATCTTGAGGCCGGTGCTTCGCGCCAGCGGCACCACCACTGCGTCGACGGTGCCATAAAAGTCTTGCGGGCGATCGAAGCGGCCCGCCAATTCGACGCCCGATGGTAGCTCGGGCCATTCCGCCAGCGCATCGCACATGCCGCCGCCAAAGCGTATCTTCACCGGCGCCAGGTGGCGGCGCAGGATAGGCAGCACCTCGTGTATGAAAAGCTCAGCATTGCGGTTGTTGATGCTGTTTCGTGCACCCACCATGCCTAGCACCAGTTCCTGGTCTGCATCCAGGCCCTGGAGCCGCAGGGGCTGAAGCAGCACCGGGTCGCAGTGCGGCATGGTCTGCACGGGCTTGCTGGTCAGAGTGCGAAAGAACTCGGCCTCTTCGTCCTTGATGGCCCACACCAGGTCGGCGCGGTCGAGTGCACGGCGTTCTTCGTCGGGTGAGGTGTAGAAGTACTCGGGCGGTAAACCCATGGACTGCAGCAGTTCCAGTCGGTCTGAAAACCGGTCGTGCGTGTCCAGGATCTTTAGCGTGTGCGGCGGCGCCAGTTCCAGCGCGCGGCTGAGGTAAGCGTAGTTGACGATGAAAGCATCGTAGCTGCCGCGCTGGAACAGCCAGTTGAGCATGGGCTCGATGCCTGCCGCGTCCCACCACTCGTCAATGGTGTGGTGCCGCCCTGCCGGTGCCGCCTGCAAGGGCCGGGTCACAGGCACCAGATGGAAACTGTCCCACTGCTGCACCATGGCCTGGTGATGCAGTTGGGGCACATAGGTGTCCGACCACTCGAAAGCGTAGTAGACGAAGTGGATGCGCGCGCCGCGGCGCTTCAGATCTGAGCAGACGCGGTGGATGCGCTTGCGGTTGCCAGCGTTCTGTGGCGCCGTAGGCGATGGCGACAACACCAGGATGTCGCGGCCGTCCAGGCGGGCTAAACCTTGGTTGCTCGGCAGAATGGTCGCCACCTTAACCGGCAGCCCGTCAAGTTCAGCCATGGCTTACAGCCGGCCCAAAGCGGCGCGGTCCTGCTCGGGCACGCCATCGAAGCCCGCTAGCTGCATCAATGTGAAGGTGTAGAGCGCATCCAGCTGGCGACGCATCAGCGCCGACGACTCGGCGTCGTAATACAGACCACGGACGGTGCGTTCGCGCGGAGGCAGCTCGAAAAAATAGCCCATCGCCCAGTCCCAACCATTCAGTGCCATTGCGACCGAGGCCTTAGGGTCGGACATGTAGTCCGACACCGCCTGCCAGGCCATGCGCTTGCGAAACCATGTGCGCTGAAGGCGGCGACGCTCCACAAGATGCTGCACGTGGGCCTCAGGCGCATACACCGCCACCAGACCCTTCTCGCGCAAGTGGTTGACAATCACGATCTCTTCGTTGGACAGTAGCGAGCCGCCTCCGCCCTTGCGTCCCAAGTTGAGATCGAAGCCGCCTGCATCCATGATGGTCTGGGTGCGAAAGGCGATGTTGGTGCCCGCCAGCCATTCCTTTGGCGCGGCGATGCGCATCTCGCCATCCCAGTCGACCACCGAGACCAAGCCCAGCATCGTGTCGCCGAGCCAAGTCGGCCGCGGCGCCTCCCAGATGGGGCTGACTTTGCCACCGACCGCAGCGACCTGGTCACCAAAGCGGCTGAAGCCTTCGAGTATCTGGTCCAGCCACTGCGGGTAGGCGATGGCATCGTCGTCCATAAAGGCGATGAACTCGGTGCCACATTCGCGTGTACCCACATTGCGGGCGTTCGATAGACCGGGAGTGCGCTCTACCAGATATCTCAGGAAGTCGCCGTCCTGATACGGAGCCCCGAAGGCCTCGGCGGCCGGGTGGTCGGGTGAGTTGTCGACAACGACGATGCGGTACAGGGAACGGTCAAGACGCTGCTTCAGCGCGCTATCCAACGCGCTGGGCAAGCGGTCGTAGCGCATGTAGGTGCAAATGCAGATCGTGATTCGCGGTGCGGTCATGGCAAGCTCAGGCCTCGTCACCGGTGGCAACGTCGGCCAACAAGGCCGCCGGCGCCAACAACCCCGCATCGGCCAGCGCCGGTGCGATGGGCTCGGACATTTGTGCGTGGCGCAGATCGTCCAGCGCCCCCAAGTAGGTCTGCACCTCGGCATCGTCGGCGGGCTGCACCTCGAGCGCACGGAAGACAACGCCCAGCGTGCGCTGATCCAGCGACGCGGCATCGGGTTTAAACATCTTGCGCGCCAGCATGGACAGACGGGTGATGCCATAGCTGGTACGCGGCATCAGCACCAAGCTGCAGGTGATGCCGCCCACCACGGGCTGGCGCAGCAGCGGCAGTTCAATGCCGTCGCTGAAGGCCCGGACCTCATCTGACGCCTCGCCAAATCCGGTGGCGATATGCACGTTCAGCTTCAGCGGCTGACGACGATCCAGGTGAAGGTCGAAACTGAACACAGGCGCCGGCCCAGTCCAGCGGAAGGGATCGCCACTGCCGTCGTACTCCATGGCATAGAAGCCTTTCTCAACGGCCAGCGGCATCCCTGCGTCCAGACGTGCCACCTTCAGACCGGCCGCCGTACTGTCCACCATTGGCAGGAGTACCTCAGCCAGACCTTGCTGCGCGCGCAACATGCGCAGCTTGAGAACCAGGTCGTCAATAGCCCCCTGCTGGCGCGCGAGTTCGTTGATCAGCGAATCGAGCGGCGCGCTGGCATTCACCCGCTGGCGGATAGCCAGCACATCTGCAGAGGAAACGGGGGGAAGTTTGGGCATGGTCATGGGATCCTATCCTGTGCACAGGGACCGAACATTATCTCGCGCCTGTCCTGATTCGACCGCTGGGGCCGAGGGTTTCGAGCAACTGCTGCCACTGCGGCAGCACGGCATCCATGCTGTAGCGCCGGGCCATGCGCTGACCCTCGTCGCGCAGCGCCACGCGGCGCGACCCGGCAGCCGGGTCGATCACGGTAGCAATGGCACTGGCCATCAGATCCTGCGAGTAGGGGGTGCAATACTCGGCTGCGTCGCCGAAAACTTCGCGGTGCACAGGGATGTCCGACGCCACTACTATCCCGCCACAACGCATGGCCTCGACGCCAGAGAAGTCGAAGCCTTCGCCGAAACTGGGGCATACCGTAGCCAGTGCATGGCGGTACAGCAGGCGCAACTCACTGGAAGGCACCTCCTCCAACATGTGGAGTCCGCCGCCGGCCAGCCAAGGACGCATCTTGCGCAGGATGGCCTTGTGCTCCCAGCCCAATGCACCCACCAGCACCAACTCCAGGCCGGGCCGCGTGGTGGCGCGCAACTGCTCCCAGGCGGCCAGCAGCGTGAGGTGATTCTTGCGGGGCTCGATGGTGGACACCATCAGCAGGTACTCGACCGGCCCTTGCACGCGCGGCCCCAGAGCAGGCACACCCTTGAGGGGCGCCTGGCGCCGAATCTTGATGATCTCCGGGATCGCTGTGGCGTCGCGCTCCTCGGGGAAATAGCTCTCGGAGATCACGTTGTGAATGGTGACGCTGCGCTTTGCGGCTTCGGGGAAGACCGACAGCAGGTCCTGGCGGGTGGTCTCGGAGACACAGGCGAACCAAGCACCATCTTTGACGTTGCGGCGCAGCGCCTGAAAGTGGCTGGCGCGGTGGTAGGCGCGGTCGGAAATGGTGTGCGGCATCAAGAGCGGGATCGCGTCGTGGTAGCGCACCACCATTTGTGTGCCCCGACTGACACGACCCGGGTAGGGCGTTTCGGCGATGAGGATGTCAAAGTCGTGCGTGTCCAGCCGGGCGTAAAGGTGGTGGCCCAGCTTGCCGGTCAGCAAAGCGCCCGCATGCGCAGCCGACCAAGGCACCTGGGCGACACGAAACGGCATCGACGTCAGCAGGTTAAAGTCCTCGTGCGACAGCGTCTTGGAAAAAAAGGCGCGCCAGACAAAATCGCGAAACAGACCAGGATCGAAGACACCCAATGGCACAGGCCGGCCCAGCAGTGCGCGGCCCAACATCATTGCTGGCTTGACGGTGAGCTGCAGCGCAGCGGCCAACCGTTCGGTGCGAGATGGCTTGCTCGACGCCTGCAGCGACACCACCACGCGGGACAAACGGTCGATGCGTTGGTGGCTGCTGAGCGCCTCGCGTGCGGCAGCCCCACCGGGCAGGCCACGGGAGAGCACGCGGTTGCTGCTCTGGATCAGACCCTGCATCTCAACGCCCGGCAGGCCACGCAACTCGCGGAACAACAGGCGCGTCTCCTGCGGAATGCCGGCGTGCCCGTCCAGGGCTGGGCGCAGTTCAAGCAGGACACGCATGCGTCTCAGGTCTCGGTTGGTGCTTCTGCCCTTGCGGGCAGATGCTCTTGCTGGTTGTAGAAGCCATAGGCTTCGTCGACGGAGTCGAAGTTGTGCAGCCGCCCGGCCACCAGCACCGAGGCCTTCTGGCAGTACAAGCGGATGACCTCAGGGTCATGCGAGACCAGTATGAAGGCTCGGTCACGGCGCTTCTCGAAGAGCTCGTGATGACAGCGCTCGTGAAAGCGGGCATCTCCCACCACCATGGCCTCGTCAATGAGGAAACAGTCGAACTCGATGGCCATCGACAGCGCAAAGGCCAGCCGTGTGAGCATGCCGTGCGAGTAGTGGTGAACCGGCTCGCGAAAGTAGCTGCCGAGTTCGGTGAACTCCTCGACGAAGGGCAACAGTGGTCGGTAGTCCACGCCGTGGATGCGGCAGACGAACTTCAGGTTGTCCAGGCCCGTTAGGTGCACATTGAAGGCGCCGCCAAAGGCGAGCGGCCAAGACACGCTCATGCCTCGCACGATGCGCCCGGCGTTGGGTTGCTCAGCGCCACTGAGTAAGCGGATCAGCGTCGACTTGCCGGCCCCGTTGCGGCCCAGGATGCCCATGTGCTCGCCGCGTCCAAGCCGCAAGTTCACGTGGTCCAGCACGGTGCGCCGGCCTTGTCGGGTGCGGTAGTACTTGACCACGTTCTGGACCGCGATCACAGACCCTCCACACGGCGCGAAGCGACCCGAATCAGGAAAAGCCCAACCAGCGTCAACAGCATGTTGAACACGATGACGAATGGCACGTCGTGGTGGGTGGTGACAAAACGCCCGAAGTAGCCCTCTCGCAGAAGCTCGAGGCAGTGGACCATCGGCAGAATCAATACCACTTCCCTGGCAGCGGGCGGGAGCCAGTCGACCATGAAGGCCGCACCCGACAGGGGCAGCAAGATGTATGCGGTGGGATGCCATATACGGTCAACCAATTCGCTCAGCGAGGCCGCCGCACCGATCACCATACCAAGGCCAGCGCTGAACCAGGCCAGCAACGCCAGGCCGGCCAGCACTTTCAGCGGGTCTTCGGGCAGCGGCGTCCTCTCCAGCCAGACCAGACCCGCAGTCAGGATCAGGAGCGAGCCGGTCGCACCGGCTACTTCGATGATGACGCGAGTCAACAGCAGGTCGATGACCTTGACGTTGCGGTGATACAGCAGATTCAGGTTCTGCAGGATGGCGTAGTTGCAGCGACCCACCGTGTTCCGCCACATCAGCACGGAGGTGTAGCCGGTCACCGCAAAGGCAAAGATCGGCAGCCCCGAACGTTCACCCAGGCCTGCGACCGACCAAAGCATCGCGACGAACACTGTGAAGATCATTGGCTCAGCAATGAGCCACAAGACGCCCAGGTTGCGACGTCCGAAGCGCGTGATGACCTCGCGCAGAATCAGCGCATGGACCACGCGCGCCTGCACCTTCATAGCATCCATGAATCTCGGCGTCGTGGGCGCTAGGTCGTGCGCAGCTGGCGCGGCGGACACTGCACTCAATCGGCGTGCTCCTTGATGCTGGCCACCACCAATGCCACGATGCCCCAGGCCACGATGCCGAGCATGAAGAAGTTGAGGATGGAGCGCACCCGCCGCGGCTCCACGGCACTGTCGGGCAGGTTCGGTTGCACCAGGCGCTCAAGGTACAACTGCTTGCGCGCGGCCTCGCTGCGCGCAGCGTCCAGCGCGGTCAGTGCAGCAGCCAGCTGGCGGTCGGCAAAGACACGCTCGAGCTGAAGACGGTCGAACACCGGCGACTGGGTGGTCAGGCCGCTGCTTCGGCCTACCAGCCGTGCGTCCTCGGACTGAACGGCGCGGCGAAGAAGATCGACGCGCGTCTGCAGCGACGGCACCTGCGGGTTATTCGGTGACAGTTGCTTGACCTGAGCCAGTTGGCTCTCAGCGGCAAACAGTTCCTCTCGCAGCTTGGCGGTGCCCGCAAGCTGCACCGCGCCTTGGCGGTCTGGGTCGAACACGCCGCGGTCGGCCCGGAAAGTGGCAAGCGATTGGGCCGCGACCTTCGATCGATCCTCGGCCTGTCGCACTTCCAGTTCGGCGGCTTGAATGAGGTCCTTGCGGCTGCGGGTGTTAAGGTTGTTGACCAGGCGCTCGCCCATCAGCAACAACATCTGGTTGATGCCCTTGGCGTCACCCGCGTTGAAGGCGCGTACACGCAACACCGAGATCGACGAGGCCGTGTCGTAGGTGATGTCAACGTGCTTGAGATAGTGCTTGTAAAAGGCCTCGGCGCTGGCGTCGCCATCCACGCCAGGGAAACGGTTGAAGAGGTCGATGGCGGGATCACTGAAGGCCTGACGAACCTTGAGCTTGTCATCTAGTTCAACCAGCGCGTCTCGACTGCGCACGAAGTCGTGCACCGAGTAGGTATCGTCCTGCGATCGCGCAAAGCCCGAGCCCTGCAGCAGCGCGCCCAAGCCACTCTGGCTCTGTCGTTGAGGGCTTCGCACCACGAAGCGGGACTCCGAGATGTAGACGTCCGAGGCCCAGGCGCCGTAGTACACAGCTGCCAGTACGGTAGGCAACAGCACCGTGCAAATGAAGATAGCGTCGAAGTGACGCAGCAGGCGACGCAGGCGCGACGGCCTGCGCGCAAGATCAGAGGGAGCAGATTCCAAGCTGTCGATCCGTCAGTTGTGTTTTCGGTCAGGCTTGGCTAGCAGCACGCGATAGAGTTCCAGCATGCGCCCCGTCATTCGGGGCGCGCCGAACTCGTCCAGGTAACGCTGGCGCGACGCGGCGCCCATGCCAGCTCGCAATTCGTCGTCGAGCAGCAGCTGGGTCAGGGCTGCGGCGAGTGCGCCCGGCTGTCGCACGGGCACGTTGTAGCCAGTGTGGCCATGGACGTTGACCCAGGGCACGCCCGAGCCAGGGATGTCGCTGGCCACAATGGGGCGTCCCATCACCATCGCCTCGACCATGGCCACGCCGTAAGCTTCCGCACGCACGGTGGATGGCATGCAGAACACGTCGCATGCCTCGAAGTGACTCGCCAATTCGTCATCGTTGATGTGACCCAGGAGATGCACCTTGCCGGCAAGGCCGCGCCGGTTGACCTGGATGCGGTAGTGGTCGAGCAGTTCACCCTGCCCACCTATGGCAACGACGCAGTCCTCGGGCAAGGCCGCCGCAGCTTCAATCAGCACGTCGAAACCCTTGTAATACGTCATGCGCCCCAGTGCGAACACCAAGTGCCGCCGGCCAAACCGTTGTCGGATGGCCGCCACCCGCTCGCTGCAGGCCCGGGAACTATTGTCGCTGATCCCGATGGGGATCACGGCCACCTTGTGCTGCCACCGCTGAAGTGCCACTGAAGCCTGGGCATAGGGGCGGCTGGTGGCGATGATGGCGTCGGCGCGCGCCAGCAGCCAATTCTGCAAGGGCTCGTAAGCTTTCAGCGCCAGTCGCTGGCGAATGACATCACTGTGCCAGTGCACGACAAGACTCGCACGAGGCCGCACCATCCAAACTGCGGCGGCCGCCATGGGGTCAGGCATGTGCACGTGGACGATGTCGTGGTCGCGCGCCAGGCCGTACAGGCAAATCGCCATCGTCGGCGCCATCGAAGTCGACATCCAGGTTCCCCACTGCGCCGCTCGCGTGACGCTGTATCCGACCTCGCGGTGTTCGATCACGGTGCGAGGGGTTTGGGCGGCGCACAGCACATCGGTGCGCACGCCCGCTCGGTTGAGCCCCTCAGTGAGCTCCCAAGCCACCGATTCGATGCCCCCCGTCACAGGCGGGTAGAACTTGCTGACCTGCAAGACCCTCATGATCGGCTCCTCCGAGCCAGTAAACGCAGGCCCATCAGCAATGCCTGGACCGAAGCCTGCCAAAGGAGATTTTGCACGTGGGCAGGGCCAAGCTCCCGCAGTCTGTCGCAGAGTGCGTCGTCGTCCAGCAGCTGCTGCAGGCCCAGCGACAGACGCAGGGTGTCGTGAGCGTCGAGCCGGTAGGCGGCATCGCCGCAGACTTCAGGCAAGGCCCCTTCGGCCGACACGGCCACGGGGCAGCCGTTGCGCATGGCCTCGACGGGCGGCAGACCGAAACCTTCGTAAAGCGATGGGAAGACCAGGGCACGAGCGGCCCTGTACAGGGCCTTCAGCTCGCTGTCTTCCAGCACACCAGCACGAACCAGGCCTGAAGGGTCGATTCCCACTGCGTGAGCTGCAAAGACACGCGAATTGCTGGCACCCACCAGCACGAGCTGGTCGCCAGGCCGCCGCTTCAACATCGCAAAGGCAGCGATCAGACGCGGCAGATTCTTGCTCGGGTTGTTGCTGGCAACGGCCAGCAGGAACCGGCCCGGTTCGAGGCCCAGCCGTGTCAGCACACGGGGATCTGCGACCACCGCATCCAAGTGATCCGCAGCGCCAGGTATCACCTGCAGCCCGGAAGCGGCCAGCCCCAGCGACCGGATCAAGCGCCCACGGGAGAACTGGCTGACCGTGAACAGCTGCTCCGCTTGCGACGCCAGGTGCCGAAACAACCACCGGTACCAGGCAACGAAGGTGGCGCTGTAGGCTTCTGGATGATCGAACACCGCGGCATCGTGCAGCGTGCAGACCTGCCGACTCGCCATCGCAGGTGCGGACCCCGCCAGGTTCACCAGCAGCCCGAAGCGGGCGTTGAAGGGAAGCACGATCTGCTCCCACACATGCAGAGGTATGAGCGGCCCCCGGCTCAGTTGCACGCGAATCGATCGCAGCAAAGGCGGCTTTGCGCCCGGGGGGCACAGCAGCACATAGGGGTCAGCACAGCCCTCTTCCGCAAGCCGCGCGTCCAGCGCCAGCACCATCTCGTGGGCATAGCGTTGCACGCCGGTCCTTTGCTGGGCCGTGAATTTGCCATTGATGAATGTCGTAACCATTGGACGCGCGGCTTTGGGCCTGTACGGGACGGCCGTCGTTTCGGTTGGCCACAGGCTCGCCAGCAGACAGGCGAGTGACCCCACATTATGGCGACTGGCCCTGGGGCGGCTGACTTGCCTTGGGTGAGCCAGTGAGCCCGAGTTCGATACCGAACGCCGTAAGCGGTTGATTCAAGCGCAGCATAGCGTGGGCCCGGATTCTCGCGGCCAACCGGTGGTGCACCGGAGCGATTACGATCTCGTGCTTGAGCACCTTGAAGCCGCGCTCGATATCGGCCAGCTCCTTGTAGCGCTGCACCAGTTGCCTGGGCGACAGGTCGGCCACGTTGCTCACCAGCAGCAACTTGCCGTCCATCAGTTCGGCCTGCGCCAGGGCGCATTTGTCCACCGCATTGCTGAACAGATCGCTCTTCAGGTCGACCTTCACAATGCGCGCCAGGTGGGCCTCGCAGACGGCGTGATGCAGCCGCGCCGCGGCGCCACTGTCAGACTGCTTGCGGCCCTTTGCCTTCACGCCTTCAGCCTGCCCATCGAGCTTGCCTGCCAACTGCTGGGCCTTGTCCTGCAGCTTGGCAATGCGCTCGCGCCTGAGTTGCATATGCTCCTTGGTGCGCTGCGGATCTTGGGCCACCACCAGGCGCCAGCAATGCCAGCGTGTCTCTTCAATGAGTTCGTGCTTGACTGCGCTGGCCCGGGCCTGCATCGGCGCCATCAACTCTGTGAAGTCGCCACAGCGCCGGTCTGGCACAGCCAGGAGGAATTCCAGCGGGTTGCCGTCAGGCAAGCAGATGCCCTAAGTTCGACACGAAACTAGGTTTCGCGCCTATTTTGACGATGTTGGGTCAATGGAATCAAGGACTTAGTCGGCCCTGCAGAATGCCCAGAACCCTCATGAATGCTAGCAATTCGGGGTAGACGATGTGCCAGGAATCTCTCAAGAACCGTTGCTTGATGTGTTGATTCGTGAGGGATTTAGACCATGAGCACACCGGACTTCTTCCGCGCCCGCATTTACGGCATGGTCGATCCTCGCCACCCGCTGGCGGTGCTGACGGGCCGGCTGCCGTGGGCGCAGATCGAGCAAGTGCTAACGCCTCACTTTGAGCGCAAGGCACGGACGCCCAACACGGCCACAGGCCAGGACATGCTGGGTGAGCGCGCGGTCGAGTTCGGCGGTAGCGTCGGCAGCGGTGGCCGGCCGCACTTGCCCATTCGGCTCTTGGCGAGCCTGCTGCACCTGAAGAACTCCTTCAACCTCAGCGACGAAGAACTCGAGGACGTCTTGCGGCTCTGATGGTTAGAGGGTTACGGCGAGAAACGCAAAGCAAACGTCACTGTCACAGTCTTACTATGTCAATAAAATCATGGCACTATGCGCACCTCTTCATTCTTCACATGAGGAACGATGGGCGCAAGCGAACGGTTTGATCGGTACATGGACCACCTGTCCCTGGGACTTGGGCATTCGGACCGTCACGCAGGGCTGAAGGGCTACTGCACTGGGCTGATGCTGCCGCTGGCACGCAAGAGTGTTGAGCCCATGGCCGCACGCGTAGATCCGCTGCACGCCAGTGCCCGGCATCAAGCACTGCATCACTTCGTGGCCAAGGCTGACTGGTCCGACGTGGAGATGCTGCGCCGAGTCTGCCAGTGGGTCGTCCCGAAGATGGACTTCGCCCGGGGCGGTTGGTGGATCATCGATGACACCGGTTTCCCCAAGAAGGGCAAGCACTCCGTTGGCGTCGCGCGCCAAAACTGCGGGATGCCGGGCAAGCAGGACAACTGCCAAGCGGCTGTCAGCGTATCGCTGGCGTGCGATCAAGGCAGCGTCCCAGTGGCGTGGCAGCTTTATTTGCCCGAGGACTGGGCGGCTGATCAGGTGCGCAGACTCCAGGCCGGCGTGCCCGAAGAGGTGCGATTTGCGACCAAGACGCAAATCGCATTGGCGCAGTTGCGTGGCTTGCTGGCCGAGGGGGCTCCGCGCCACTGCGTGCTGGCCGACGCGGGCTACGGCGTTGACACAGCGTTCCGCCAGGCATTGAGCGACATGGGGCTGCAGTACGCGGTAGGCGTGACTTCGGCGGTCGTGATCTGGCCGCCGGGCATCGAGCCGTTGCCTCCAAAGCGCTACAGCGGCAAAGGCCGCCCACCTGTGATGCCCAGGCGTACCGCGCGGCTTCAGCCCATGAGCGTCAAGGCGCTTGCCATGACGCTGCCGGCCGAAGCGTTCCAGACAATCAGCTGGCGCGAGGGCACCAACGAGCCCCTCAGCGGGCGATTCGCAGCACTACGCGTGCGGCACGCCGGCGGCAATGCCGGCAAGGCACGGTTACGACCACTTCAATGGCTGCAGATCGAGTGGCCGGCGGGTCAGGCCGAGCCCGTCAAATATGTCTTGTCCACGATGCCCGACGACACGCCGCTGAGCGAACTGGTCGGCGCAACGTACCAGCGCTGGCGAATCGAGCGCGCCTACCAGGACTTGAAGCAAGACTTCGGACTGGGACATTACGAGGGCCGTGGCTGGCGAGGGTTCCACCACCACGCCACTCTCAGCATCGCAGCCTACGGGTTCTTGATGGCTGAACGACTTACCACCGACAAGCCTGTCGGCAGCAAAAAAACTTCATCGAACGCCAAGTGCCTGCCGTTCCCCAGGATTACGTCCCCCGCGGCAGTCCTGCGCGCACAGCGACACGTCGCCCACTCGATCACGACGCTGCGACTCAACTTGAGCTACGCACTCATCGCCCGTCTCGGGCAGTGTCCCTGCTGCGGGCGAGTAAGCGCAAAGCTACTCTTGTGACACAGTAAGACTAGGCAAACGCTGATTCATCCGGGCGGTCCGCGAAGTCGCCCACCGACCGGCGTGCCGCGCGTGCTGCGCATGCACTTCCTGCAGATCAACGAAGAGTGAACAGGGCAAGCGCGACCCGGAGATGCGCCAGACCAAGAAGGGCACCCAGTGGCATTTCGGCGGGAAGATGCATTCGGGTTTGGATGTTGACGTGGCCTGATCCACGGCGTCGTCCGCACGGTAGCCAACGAAGCCAGGGCCTGCACGGGATCGCAGTCGTTTCGATTGGCCGCAGACTCGCCCGGCGGCCTCAAATCTGAAGTGAAACACCCACCAGCGTAAGGTGTGCGCATGGATCAGACAACGCAGTACCCAAACATGCGAGTAACCCGACATAGAGGCGACTGCCTATGGGACGACTGACCCGCCGTCAGCATGCTGGCGACAGGTCGTATCCTTGCGAACTCATGGACACGCACATCCGCACCGATTCCGAACCGCCGTCCCGTGAACCGGCCCTGGCGCCACTGACCCACCTGCAGCGCCTGGAAGCCGAGAGCATTCACATCCTCCGAGAGGTGGTGGCCGAGGCCGAGCGCCCGGTGATGCTGTACTCGGTGGGCAAGGACAGTGCAGTCATGGTGCACCTGGCGCGCAAGGCCTTCTACCCGGCGC
>Ga0163144_10005585_pt1 | contig 27946 bp, 20 predicted proteins | sample OliLak19BULKMAT1_FD_123175 | JGI IMG/M metagenome (GOLD analysis project Ga0163144, IMG submission 123175) | Freshwater microbial mat bacterial communities from Lake Vanda, McMurdo Dry Valleys, Antarctica - Oligotrophic Lake LV.19.BULKMAT1 | ecosystem: Environmental > Aquatic > Freshwater >... | reverse complement strand
GCGCTGTAGACGATGTTGGCGCCTTCGATCGGACTGCCCAAGGTAATCGCCTGGGTGCCGATGCCGACGGTCTGCGCGCCCGTCACGGTGCTGCCGTCGAACCCGATCCGACCCGCATAGGTGGCGCGGATGGTGCGCGCGCCAGCTGCCGCGGAGGTGAGCGCGCAGCTACCCGTGCCGGTGCCCGACAAGGTCACGGTGCAGTTGGCACCGGCCGCATCCGAGACCAGCACCGCACCGGCCGGCGCACGCCCGTCGGCTGCGACGCTGACCGACACGGTGTATGGCGCGCCGATGGTCGCGGGCGTCGGCGTGATGCCGGTGATGGTGGTGGTGGTCGCCACCGAAGCCGGCGGCTCGAAGCCATCGGCAAACAGCACCCCGCCGCCGACTATCTGGGGCGGGATCAGCGCCGGGCTGTTCAATGCCCGATCATTGTTGGCGCCGAATCCGATGCAGTCCTCGACGTTCAGGGTGTTGCGGTTGGCGACCTGATAGGACAGACCGCTGCCCGAACGCGGCGAAGACACCGGCTCGCCATCCCAGGTGAAGCACTCCACGGTGGTGGTCGTGGTGCCGCTCAGGCAGTCGTAGCTGAGGATCCGCGTATCCGGCGCATAGCTGACCCGGGTGATCGTGTTGCCGACGCCTGAGGCGCATGCGGTTTCCGGCGCGTTGGCGCCAGGGTTCGACTGGTAGGTCGCGCGATCGATGAACAGGTCCTGGATCGCAGCTTCGAGATTGACCACCGTGGTGGCCGCGTTGGTCGGGCACTCCACGAACAGCACGCTGACGCCACCGCTGGACCCGCGCACGTCATACTGCGCGCTGACGCCGGTGCCGCTGCCACCGAATTCACCCGGCAGGCAGGTAAACGTGAGCGGGCGGGTGGGCACGGTATCGCACCCGAACTGCGCCTGCAGCTGCCCCGGTGGCGGCGTGGTCAGCACGAAGCTGATGCTGCCGCCGGGCGGTGGTGCGCAAGTGGGCGGATACGGCACGCCATTGAAAGTACCGCTGATCTGCACTTCCTGGGCGTGCGCGACGCCCATCCCGGCCATCAGGGCCAGTGCGACGAGCCCATATGATTGCAAGCGTACAGACGCCATGAATCCACTCCGATATACGAATACTGGTGAGTATAGTGGCAGTGTCGGGTTAGCCTCTCGTTAACCCGGCACGGGCGGCCGTGTGTGACCACCGTCGGTGGCTTCCGGGCTACCGTCTGTCCGGGTGGCCCGCGGGTCGAATCCGCATTCGAACAGGCGGTAGGCGGTTTCCGCCATGTCGAGCGCTAAGTAGGTTCGCTGCGCCCGGTGGTTGTCACGCTCCACATACAGGCGCAAGCCGACCGCTCCGGCGGCCCGCGCGCGACGTTCGACCTCCGCGTACAGGGCGGCAAACACGCGCTGGCCGCGCTGCTCGGGCCGCACGTAGACGCTTTGCACCCACCACCAGTCGCCACCCCGCCAGTCGCTCCATTCGGTGGTGACCATCAGGCCGCCGACCACCCGTTCCTGCTGCTCGGCGACCAGATAGATAGCGCGCGAGGGCAGGTCGAACACACCCAGCACGCCGCGCCGCAGCAGCGCCGGATCGAGGATCTTGTGCTCGGTCTCCAGCGCCATGGCGGCGTTGAATGCGACCAGCGTATCGACGTCGTCGCGGCGCGCGTCGCGAATCAGGCTGTTGGACATGTCGGCTCTCAGGGTGGATCGACGACGGCACCACGCGGACGCCGCCGGCGACTGGCGCCCAGCTTGCGGGTGATCGTATTGCGACCCAGGCCGAGCCGCGCGGCCGCGTTCTGGCGGTGACCGCCGGTGATCTCGAGCGCGGCATCCAGCAGCGCGTGGTCGAAGCGCTCCTTGGCCTGCGCATAGACATCCTCGCTGCCGCCGCGCAGCCGGTCCTGTGCCCAGGCGCGCAGGCCCAGCGTCCAGTCGCTCGATGGCGCGCTGGCCGGACCGACATCGAGGGCCAGATCGGCGCTCACGATCTCGCGCCCCGGGGCCATCACCGCCAGGCGCCGACACAGGTTTTCCAGCTGACGCACATTGCCCGGCCAGTCGAATCGGGTCAGCTGATCGAGCGCGCGGGCCGAAAAACGCTTCGGCTCGAGGCCCATCGCGGCGGTCGCGGCGGTGAGGAATCGCAACGCCAAGTCGGCGATGTCCTGCTGCCGTTCGCGCAGCGCCGGCAGGTGGATGCGCACCACGTCGAGTCGATGCAGCAGGTCGCTGCGAAAGCTGCCGTCGGCGACCTTGCGGCTCAAGTCCTGGTGGGTCGCGGCGATCACCCGCGCGTCGGTGCGCAGCAGCTCGCGTCCACCGACCCGATAGAACTCGCCCTCGGCGAGCACCCGCAACAGGCGGGTCTGCAGCGAGGCCGGCATGTCGCCGATCTCGTCGAGGAACAAAGTACCGCCCTGGGCCTGCTCGAAGCGCCCGGCATGGCGGCGTGCCGCGCCGGTAAATGCGCCAGCCTCGTGGCCGAACAGCTCCGACTCCAGCAGCTCGGCCGGGATCGCGGCGGTATTGAGCGCCACGAAGGGACCGCTGGCGCGCTTGGAATGCCGATGCAGGGCACGCGCGACCAGCTCCTTGCCGGTACCGGTCGCGCCAGTGATCAGCACGTTGAGCTGGGTTTGCGAGATGCGCCCGATCGCGCGAAACACCTCGCGCATCGCCGGCGAGTTGCCGATCATCGCCGCTTCAAGCGCTGCAGCGGGCGGCACTCGCGTGGCTGCCGCCAGCACCGCGGGCGATTCACCCTGCACCGCGCGCTGTGCGGTGGCCACGGCAAGATCCAGATCGAAGGGCTTGGACAGGAATTCGAAGGCGCCACCGCGGAACGCGCCGACCGTGCTGACCACGTCGGTATAGGCGCTCATCACGATCACCGGCACGTCCGGCAGGCGGCGGTTGATCTCACCGAGGAACTCGATGCCGCTCATGCCCGGCATGCGCACATCGGTGAACACGGCATCCGGGCGGGCCTGCGCGAGCACGCCAAGGGCAGCATGCGCATTGTCGAAGTCGCGCACCACGAAACCTGCCTCGCGCAGCGCCTCGGCGAGCACAAAGCGCACCGAGCGGTCGTCGTCGATGACCCATAGTTCCTTCATCGCTGCTCGAGTCCGGCCAATGAGGGGGGTGAAGCGGCGAATGGCGAATGGCGAATGGCGAATGGGCAGGAGCCTGCCAGCCGCCAGTTTGCAGCGCTTTCCCATTTGCCATTTGCCATTCGCCCATCGCCCATCACCCATCTCCTTCCATTGGCAGCAGCAGCGTGAACACCGTATGCCCCGGTCGCGAGCGATAGCTCAGCGAGCCGCGATGTTCGCGCGCGACCTGCTGGGCCAGGGTCAGTCCAAGTCCGGAGCCTTCCGCTCGCCCGGACACCAGCGGCAGGAACAGGCGGGTGGCCAGTTCATCGGGCACCCCGCGACCGTTGTCGACCACCTCGATGCGCAGCGCGCGCCGATGCACGATCTCGCCGATCGCGACCTGGGTCTCGGCGCGGGTCCGCAGGCGCACCTCGCTGGAGCCGGCTTCGACCGCGTTGCGGACCAGATTCCATACGGTCTGGGTCAGGCGGTCGGCGTCGCCCAGCACGCTCGGCAGGCTGGGATCGTAGTCGCGCGCGACCAGTGCGGACCAGCCGTTTTGTGCCTCGCTGAGCAGGCGCACGCGCTCGAGCACCTCGTGCACGTTGACCGGTGCCGGTGCGCGCGGCGGTGCCGGATTGAGCAGGCGATCGACCAGATGTGAGAGGCGCTCGGACTCCGCGACGATCACTTCCAGATAGCGTCGGCTGTCGGCATCGTTGACCCGTTTTCCGAGCAGTTGCGCAGCACCGCGCAGACCGGCCAGCGGATTGCGGATCTCGTGCGCCAGCCCCTTGAGCGCCTCGTGCAGCGCGGCGGGCACCGCAGTGGCGGGATCTGCGCCGGGAAATTCCTCGACCGGGTGGAACTCCAGCAGCCAGCCGGCATCGTCAGCCAGTGGCGTGACCCACAGATCGGCGAAGCGCTCGTGGTCCGGTGCGGGTGCGAGGCGCTGGCGATGCACGCGCAGTGCGCGTCCGTCGTTGCGGCTGCGCGCGAGTAGCGCGTCGATCGTGGCCTCGCCAGGGGCCAGCGCCGCGACCGGCAGATCGATGAAGCGGCGCGCGGAGAAGCCCAGCCATGCCGCGAAGGCCGGATTCACCTCCTGCACCTCACCGCGCGCGCCAACCCGCACCACGGGTGTAGCGAGGGCTTCGAGCACATCGGCGGGGATCGCATGGACACGCATTGCACGATTATAGGGAGAATGCGTGCGCAGGCGGTGGCCATCGAGCACTACACTCGCGGCATGCGGATGACTGCAGCAGCGCAAGGCCGACAGCACGCGCCCGGTAATCATTGCCGCTGCGCGCAGGCCCGGCGTGCCTGCCCGGTGCAGGGCGCATGCACCAGGGCCAGTCGAAGCGTGTATGCCGTGGCGTGAGCTGGCCGGCCAACCGGTGCACTGGCGCGAGTGCGGCAGCGGGCAGGCCGTGTTGCTGATTCATGGCCTGGGTTCGAGCGGCGCCGACTGGGCATTCCAGATGGCGCCCCTCGGCGAGCGTTTCCGCGCGATCGCACCCGACCTGCGCGGGTCCGGGCGCAGCAGCAGCGCGCGCGGGCCGTTCAGCCTCGCCCAGTTCGGTCACGACCTGTGGGCGCTGCTGGATGCGCTGGGCATCCAGCAAGCGCATCTGGTCGGATTCTCGTTGGGCGGCGCGGTGGCGCTGGAGATGGCGCTGCAGCAACCGCTGCGTGCGCTGCGGCTGGTCACGATCAATTCGCTGCCGAGCTATCGCATCGACCACTGGCGCAAGTGGATGGAGGTCAAGGTGCAGTCCGGCATGGTGCGCGTGCTGGGTCTTCCACGGGTCGCGCGCATGGTTGCGGCGCGCTTGTTCCCGCAGTCGCATCAGGCGCCGATGCGCGAGCGCGTGATCGCCGTGCTCGGCGCCAATCCACCGCGCGCCTATCTGGATACCGTGCGCGCCCTGGCCGGCTGGTGCGCACGCGAACGCCTCGACCGCCTGCGCACGCCGATGCTGATGATCGCCGCCGAACACGACTACACCGGACTGGACGAAAAGCGCGAGTGGGCGCAGCGCATGGGTGCGCAGCTGGTGGTGGTGCGCGGCTCCCGCCATGGCACGCCCTTCGATTCGATCGACGCAACCAACGCGTGCCTGCTGGCGTTCCTGTCCGGGCAAGCGTTGCCTGCCGAAGAGCAGTTGCTGGTCGATCCACCCGAGCGCTTTCCGCAGGCACCGCCTGCTGGCGTAGTGGACGATTGAGTCGCAACGTGCGCGACTGCGCGGCAGCCGCACATCCACGCCAGACAACGCGGAGTCGGTGGGCGCTGCTCGAACAAAACAGGGCGGGTCAGCACCGCGCACCGACCCGACCTGCCGCTGCCCCCGGATCGGCGCGCTGTCATTGCTACGCGAGCCGGGGAAAAAGCCGGCGCGGCGGAAGCTGCCGCGCCGGCCGGCCCCCCGGCCCCCTTGGTTCAGATGTTGTAGTACATCTGGTATTCGAGCGGATGGGTCGCGGCGCGGAATTTGGTCACTTCCTGCATCTTCAGATCGATATAGCCGTCGATCACATCATCGCTGAACACGCCACCGGCCTTGAGGAACTCGCGATCGTGGTCGAGCGCCTCGAGCGCGACGTCCAGCGAGTGCGACACCTTCGGGATCAGCTTGTCCTCTTCCGGCGGCAGGTCGTACAGATCCTTGTCCATCGGCGAGCCCGGATCGATCTTGTTCTTGATCCCGTCGAGGCCGGCCATCATCAGCGCTGCAAACGTCAGGTAGCCGGAGTTGACCGGATCGGGGAAGCGGATCTCGATGCGCCGCGCCTTCGGGCTCGACACCCACGGAATGCGGCACGATGCCGAGCGGTTGCGCGCCGAGTAGGCCAGCATCACCGGCGCTTCGAAGCCCGGCACCAGGCGCTTGTAGCTGTTGGTGGTCGAATTGGTGAACGCGTTGATCGCGCGCGCATGCTTGAAGATGCCGCCGATGTACCACAGCGCGAGCTGGCTCAAGCCGCCGTAGCCGTCGCCGGCGAACAGGTTGGTGCCCCCCTTGGACAGCGACTGGTGCACGTGCATGCCCGATCCGTTGTCGCCGACCAGCGGCTTGGGCATGAAGGTTGCGGTCTTGCCATGGCGATGGGCCACATTCTTGACGATGTACTTCAGGGTCAGCAGCTCGTCGGCCTTGCGCACCAGGGTATTGAAGCGGGTGCCGATCTCGCATTGGCCGGCGGTGGCGACTTCGTGGTGGTGCACCTCGACCGGCACCCCCATCGCCTCGAGCGTCTTGCACATCTCGCTGCGGATGTCCTGGAACGAGTCGACCGGCGGCACCGGGAAATAGCCGCCCTTGAGTCCCGGACGATGGCCGGTATTGCCGTCTTCGAACTTCTTGTTCGACGACCACGCGCCTTCTTCGGCATCGATCTCGAAGCCGGTGGCGTTGATGCTGTTCTGCCAGCGCACCGAATCGAAGATGAAGAACTCGGGCTCGGGGCCGAAGAACGCAGCGTCGGCGATGCCGGTGGCCTTCAGATACGCCTCGGCGCGCTTGCCGATCGAGCGCGGGTCGCGCGAGTAGCCCTGCATGGTGCTCGGTTCAAGCACGTCGCAGTTCAGGATCAGGGTGGTGTCTTCGGCGAACGGATCGAGCACCGCGCTGGACGGATCGGGCAGCAGCACCATGTCGGACTCGTTGATGCCCTTCCAGCCGGAGATCGACGAGCCGTCGAACATCTTGCCGTCCTCGAAGGTCGTCGCGTCGATGGTCTTGGCCGGGAACGTCACGTGGTGCTGCTTGCCGAGCAGGTCGGCAAAGCGCAGGTCGACGAACTCGACCTCATTGTCCTTGATCATTTTCAGCGCGTGTTCGGCGGACATGGAGCTCTCCAGAGGATTGGGTAATGGCAGTGCAACCGACCAGTGCGTCGCAACTGGCGTGCCATTCACCCGTGGATGCGCAAGCCCTTGTTGCAGCGCAATATTGTGGAAGTACGTACCGAATCCGGATGTTTATTGCACGAATTGTGTGCAAAGCCAGCGCGCCATAGCCACAAAATAGCGCGCGCAGCGCAGATCGACCCGACCTGCGACCCGGTGCACTGCATGCAACGCGCCCGTGGCGACCGTGATCGCGGGTCGGGACGACCCGCGCTACCCGCCCTGCCGACTGAAATACAGGGCCACGATGGTGGCGGCGAACAGCAACCGGTAGATCGCGAACGGCTTCGCACCAAGCCGGCCGACGAAGCGCAGGAAGAAGTGGATCACCACGAACGCGAACACCGCCGACAGCACGGCACCGGTGACGAAGGTCCCCATCGGCACATCGCTGGCACCGGTGAGCACTTCCATCACCCCGTGCGCAGACGCCAACGCGACCACCGGCACCGAGACCAGAAACGACAGTCGCGCCGCGGCCGTGCGCTCCAGTCCGATCAGCAGGGCCGCGGTCATGGTGATGCCCGAGCGCGACACACCGGGGATCAGGGCCAGCGCCTGCATGCCGCCGATGAACAGCGCCTGCTTGAGGCTGACGCTGTATTCATCGCGATCGCCGCGGCGGCGCGCATCGGCCCACCACAACAACAGACCGAATACCGCCAGCGTGGTGGCGATCAGCAGCGGATGGCGCAACGCGGTTGCTCCCGCGTCGCCCAGTGCCAGACCGATGACCGCCGCAGGAATGGTGGCCACCACCAGGCCGACGCCAAGCCGCTGCTCGGGGTCCAGCGGCGCACCGGGCCGGATCTTCAGGCAGGCGCGCGCGACTTTGATCAGCTCGTCGCGAAAGTACGTGACCACCGCGATGAACGTGCCGCAGTGCAGGGCCAGGTCCACCACCAGCCCCTGGTAGTCCCAGCCCAGAAAGTAGCCGGCCAGCGCAAGGTGGCCGGAACTGGAGACCGGCAGGAACTCGGTGAGCGCCTGGATCAGGGCCAGGATGATGAGTTGAAGAATGTCCATCGCTCGCACAGGGTCGAGGCCTTGCGCGCTGCGGTCAAGTCGCACCCATTGATCTGCCCGCGAATTGCCCGAGGATCGCGTGCGCGGTGCGCGGATCGACCCCGCAGCAATGCAAGCGGCGCGATTTCAACCGGCGCTGCGATTCGGTATCGCGCGACATCCATGAGCAGCGTCGCGATCGCCACGGATGCGTCTGATTGCGCGCTTTCGGCGCGCGCGAACACAATCTCGCTCAGGCTGCGGGCCTGCCCGGCCACCGCGTCCGGGCTGCCGCGATCGGCGCACTCAGGGCGGCGGCGGATAGGCGTAGTGCGCGCCGGGGCCCAGCGGCAAGCCCAGCGCCAGATAGCCGAGCAGGAACAGCGACCACAGCACCAGGTACGCCACCGAGAACGGGATCATCAGTGCGACCACCGTGCCGATGCCGGTACGTTGCACGTAGCGCTGGCAGAACACCACCACCAGCGGGAAATAGGGCATCAGCGGGGTGATGATGTTGGTGCTGGAGTCGCCGATGCGATAGGCGGCCTGGGTCAGGTCGGGCGAGATGCCCAGCTGCATGAGCATCGGCACGAAGATCGGCGCGAGCAGGGTCCACTTCGCCGAGGCCGAGCCGATCAGGATATTGACCACCGCGCTGAGCACGGTGATGCCGATCAGGGTCACGCCCACCGGCAGGTTGGCCGCGCGCAGCACTTCGGCGCCCTCCACGGCCAGCAGCACGCCGAGGTTGGACTGCGAGAACACCCAGATGAACTGCGCGCAGAAGAACACCAGCACCAGGTAGTAGCCCATCAGGCCCATCGCCTTGCTCATGCCGGCGATGATGTCCCTGTGGCTTTTCACGCTGCCCGACGCGATGCCGTAGATCACCCCGGGCAGCAGGAACAGGATGAAGATCAGCGGCACGATCGAGCGCATCAGCGGCGCGTCGTTGGCGGTCAGTGCGCCGCTCGGTGCGCGCCAAGCCGAACCCTCCGGAATGGCCGTCATCGTCAGCACGGCGGCGGCCAGCAGCATCGAGGCCAATGCCCACCACATCGCGCGCCGCTCGTGCGGCACCAGCGCATCGAAGCTCGGCACCTGGCTGGTATCGCCATCGACCGGCGTGCTGCGTACCAGCCGCGGCTCGACCAGTTTGTCGGTGATCAGCCACACCAGCACGATCACCAGCAGCGACGAGCTGGCGGTGAAGTACAGATTGTTGATCGGACTGACCTGGTGCGCGGGATCGAGGATCTGCGCGGCGGCCATGGTGATGTTGGACAACATCGGGTCGAGACTGGTCGGCACGATGAAGGTGGCACTGTACGCACCCGAGACCGCCGCGAAGGCCGCCGCGATGCCGGCCAGCGGATGCCGACCGGCCGCATGGAAGATCACGCCCGCCAGCGGGATGACGAGCACGTAGCCTGCGTCCACCGCGTAATGCGACAGGATCGCAACGAAGGCCACCATCGGCGTGAGCAGCGACTTGACCGTGACCTGCATCAGCGCGCGCAATACGGCATTGATGAAGCCGGTGTGCTCGGCGATGCCCAAACCAAGCATCGTGACCAGCACCACGCCCAGCGGCGGGAAGGTCACGAAAGTATTGACCATGGACGAGAAGAACGCGGTGATCGATTCGCCGTCGAGCAGGCTGTTGATCACCAGTGGTGCCTTGCTGCGCGGATCGAGCACCGACCAGGTCACGCCCGAGAGCGCCCACGACAGCAGTGCAACCAGGCCCAGCAGAAGCACGAACAGCAGCGCGGGGTCGGGCAGCTTGTTGCCGATCCGCTCGACCCAGTCGAGCGCGCGCTGCAGGCGGGTCGGTGCAGATGCAGGGATGGCAACCGATGCTTGCATGCAGGTCTCCGGCAGTGGCGGGGTCGAACGGGTGGTAGAGCGCAGTATTGTGAAGGTCATCGGTGGCGCGTGACAACTTTGTGAGCACGCGCACTGCCGCTGGCAGCGCGACTTGCCTACACTGCGTGGACGCGTCGATGGGAATGGTGCACATGCGTGGAATCGTGGTGTCGGTTGCGCTGGCAGTGGTGCTTGGCGCATGTGCCATGCAGCCGGCGGTAGCGCCGGATCCGCGCGACGCGGTGCTCGCGCTGCTGGCCGGCAATTGGGACAACCGCGCCCAGTTCGACGCCGCACCCGCGCGCCTGAAGGTGCCGCCGACGGTGGAGGGCGACTGGCTCGACCTGCAGCACGCGCAGTTCACGCGGGTCGATGCCGCAGCGCTCGGCGAGCGTGTCCTGTATCTGGAATGGCGCGACGGTGGCGCCACCGGCGCGATCTCGCGACAGCGCATCTGGTCGTTCCGCAGCGATCCGGATGGCACGCTGCGGATGGACTTCTTCGCGTTCGTCGACGGCACGGCGTTTGCGGGTCGCGGTACCGATCCGGGCGCGTTCCGAGCGCTGGATGCGACGGCCCTGCGCGGCTATGGCAGCGCCTGCGCATTGCGCTTTACGCGGGCGACCGGCGGCGGCTGGGCCGGCCGTATCGGCGCGGACGAATGCAGCCTGGTGGCAGCATCGGGGCGCCGCATGGGCATCGATGCGTCGATCACGCTCGATGCCAGTGGCACGCTGGCATATCGCGAATCCGGGCGTCTGGACGATGGTCGCTATGCGTTCCGCGTGCCACCGACCACGGCTTATCGGTTTCGGCGCTTGCCGTGAGCGCGGCGATGGGCGCCTGGGTGGACTCGCGCTGCGGATCGGCCCTGTGCAGGCGCGGCATGCATCGAAGCGTTGCCGCAGCTAGTATCGGGCGCGGTGGTCGATGACCGGGGAGGGCTCGCCATGCGTGTGCTGAAGGGTTTGCTGTTCAGCGTCGCGGTACTGCTGGTGGTTGCCATGAGCGCTGCGTTTTTCCTGCCGGATCGTGCCTCCGCGGAACGCAGCATCGTGATCGATCGTCCGCCGTCGATGGTGTTCGCGGTGGTCGACAGCTTCAGCCTGTTCAATCGCTGGTCGCCGTGGGCCGACCTCGACCCGGCAACCAGCTATTCCTACACGGGTCCCGAGCGCGGCGTGGGCGCTTCCATGACCTGGGCCAGCGCCAAGCCCGAGGTCGGCAACGGCCGGCAGGAGATCATCTCCGACATCAGCGACGAAAAGGTGGTGACCGCGCTGGCTTTCGAGGGCATGTCGGCGGCGACCTCGACCATCCGCCTGACACCCGTCGGCGAGAGCACCCGGGTCAGCTGGCGCTTCGACACCGCGCTGCCGCTGGGCTTCGATGGCGATTTTTTCACGGGTGTGATCGGGCGCTACTTCGGGCTGGCGATGGACGGCATCATCGGCAAGGACTACGACAAGGGCCTGGGCAAGCTCAAGAGCCTGCTCGAGGGCATGCCCAAGGCCGACATCGCCGGGGTCGAGGCCGTGGTGCAGGAAGTTGCCGCGCAGCCGGCGTATGCGATTGCCGGGCTTCAGGCCGGCGTCGACAGCGCATCCAGCAGCGCGGTGATGGGGGCGGCTTACGGCGAGATCGTGGCCCTCGCGCAGGGCAACGGCGTGAAGCTGGCCGGACCGCCGTACGCGCTGATCCGTGGGCACGGCAACGGCAAGTGGCAGTTCGATGCCGGTATCCCCGTGGATCGCAACGACGCACCCGCCAGCGGGCGGGTGAGTGCCACCATGACCTATGCAGGACGCGCCGGCGAATTCCGGCACGTCGGGTCCTACGACAGCATCGCCACGACCCACGCCAGGGCCGAGGCCTGGCTGGCGACCCGCGGGCTGCAGGAAGCCGGACCACGGCGCGAGATCTATGTCAGCGATCCGGTATCGACACCGGTCGACGAGCTGGTCACCCTGATCAGTATTCCGGTGCGGTAAGCCTGCCGGCCGACAGGCAAGCTCCGAACATCGGGCCTTGCCCTGCGCGAAGTTCCCGATGACGGGTGCCGTGGCCCGCACTATTGGTGAATGGTACGGGCCTGCATTTGGTTGAGCCTATCCGCGCGGCCGCTGCCGCGAACGCGAGCGCGGCAGCGGCACCGACTCAGGCACCGCACCGGCCCAGCCATCCTTGCCGCGCACCTTGGGCGCCGGCTTGATCCGCGGCTTGCGCTCCTCGGGCGCCTTGATCTCGAGTGCGGTGTCGCTTTTCGCCGCCCCCATCGACACCTCCAGGGTGTACTTGCCGGGCATCGCGAACAGGCTGTGCCCCAGACGCACGGCTTGCGCGTAGGGGGTGGCGGCCAGAGCGCCCTCATCGTCGGCCGGCGGACCCTTGGCATCGGCAAGCCGCTTCTGATTGGCCAGCTTCTCCGCGGCGAGCGCGAGCGTACGATCGACCTGCACGTCCCACACGATGCGGTTCACGCCCGCCTTGGCATCGATCTGCATTTCGCGCACCGGATTGCGATTGGCGTCGAGCACGCGCAGGCTCGCGCGCCCGCTGTCTTTGGCCCAAAATGCGCCGCGCAACTCGGGCAGATAGGGTGTCGCATCCAGCCACCAGACAGGCTTGCCGCGCCAGTCGCGATCGGCCTTCAGCGGTGCGACGGGAAACAGGTGGATTGGCTTGGCGCGGACTGCGCGGGTGAGCTCCTGCACCGGCAACACGTCGACGATCCATGCGCTGCGACCATGGGTGCCGACCACCAGCTCGCGCTCGCGTGGATGCACGATCATGTCGTGCACCGGCACGTTGGGCAGGTTCTGCTGCAGGCTGTCCCAGCTGCTGCCACGATCGAGCGAGACGTAGACGCCACGGTCGCTGCCGACATAGAGCACGTCGGGATTTTGCGGGTCTTCGCGCACCACGTTGACCGCGCTTGCCGGCAGTCCACGTGCGATGTTGCGCCACGACTTGCCGGCATCGTCGGTGACATAGACATAGGCCGTGATGTCGTCGTTGCGATAGCCGTTGAGCGACGCGTAGGCGCGCTTTGGATCGACGCTGGATGCCTCGACGCGTGAGACCCAGCGCTGCGCGGGTAGTTGTGCATCGACGCGGCGCCACTGGACGCCGCCGTCATCGGTCAACCACAGGTTGCCATCGTCGGTACCGGCCCAGATGGTGCCGAACGCCAGCGGCGATTCGCTGAAGGTGGTGATGGTGGCGAACGGCACGTCGCCGCGCTCTTTCGCCGTGCTCAGGTCAGGGCTGATCGCGGTCCAGGTTTCGCCCTTGTCCATCGAGCGGAACAGGCGATTGGCGCCGAAATAGACGATGTCGGGATTGTGCGTGGACAGGCGCACCGGGGTCGACCAGTTGTAGCGCAACGGCGCGTCGGAGATCGCCGGCCGCGGGCGCACCTCCTGGCCGTCGCTGCGTCGGTACCAGCCGAACTGGTAGCCGGTATAGACCGTCTTGTTGTCGCGCGGGTCGACCGCGATGTACATGCCGTCGCCACCACCGATGATGCGCCAGTCCTGGTCGAGTTCCCAGCGGGTGGTGGACGAACCGACCATGGTGCCGTTGTCCTGCAGGCCGCCGTAGACGTTGTACGGCTCGGCATCGTCGACCATGATCGTGTAGAACTGGCCGACCGGCTGCGCGTCGAGCTTCAGCCAGGTCTTGCCGCCGTCGTAACTGATGTCCGCGCCGCCGTCGTTGCCGGCGATCATGCGCTGCGGATAGCCCGGATCGATCCAGTGCGCGTGATAGTCGACGTGCACCTGATTGGCGTGATTGCCGATCCAGGTCTTGCCGCCGTCGTCGGAGCGGATCATCGGCACGCCAACCACGAACACGCGCTCGGGGTTGTCGGGTGCGACCTTGATGGTGCCGAAGTAATAGCCGTAGGTGAAGGTGACCTCGCGGATCGGCTGCTCGTGGGTGCGCTTCCAGCTCGCGCCGGCATCGTCGCTGCGCCAGACTTCCAGCGCGCGGATGTCGGTGTCGAACAGGCTGGCGTTGCCGTCGGTCAGTCGCGCGACGAGTTGCGCGATGGTGATCTGATCGGACTTCACCATCGTGATCAGTTTTTTCGCATCCAGGCTGGTGTCCAGATCCGAGGAGCGGATGAAGGTCTCGATCTCCTCGGGGTCCTGGCGCAGGAATTCCTGCTTCGACATGCGCCGCAGGCGCTGGGGCGAGAGCGGGCGCTCACCGAGGTCGTGCAGCGATTCAGGCAGCGTGCCCTGATGGTCGATCGACGCGTAAATCGTGTCGGTCTGACTGGGCGCGACGCTCAGGCCAATGCGGCCGATCTGATTGCCGGCTGGAAAGCCCGCGAGGCGGGACCAGCTGCGACCGCCGTCGGTGGACTTGTATACCCCGGAGCCTGCGCCACCCTCGACGAAGTTCCACGGACTGCGCGAGCGCTCCCAGGTCGCGGCATACAGCACCGCACCCTGTCCGGGTGCCGCCGAGATATCGATCGCGCCGGTCCATTCGTTCTGGCCGACAAGCGTATGTTCCCACGCCGCACCGCCATCCCAGGTGCAGAACACGCCGCGTCGCCCACCCGGGGTGTAAAGCCTGCCGAGGGCTGCCACGCAGACGTGCTCGCCGTTGGTGGGATCGACCCAGACATGGCTGATGCGATCGGTGTCTGCAAGTCCCATGTGTCGAAACGTCTTGCCACCGTCATCGGAGCGGAATACGCCCAGCCCACCGTAGTTCGAGCGCGCCGAGTTGGGCTCGCCGGTGCCCACCCACAGGCGCTCGGGATGGTTCGGATCGACCGCGATGTCGCCGACCACGGTGGTCGGCAGGCGATCGCTCAAGGGCTCGAAGCTCACGCCGTTGTTGGTCGTCTTCCACACCCCGCCGGTGGCGTAGGCGACATAGAAACCGTAGGGCTGGCCGGGAATGCTCTCGACATCGACCACGCGACCGCCTTGCCCCGTCGGTCCGATCGAACGCCATTGCAGGCCATGGAAGGGCGAGGCATCGCGCAGCGCCTCGTGCTGCTCGACCGCAGACCAGCGCTGGGCGTCGCTGGCGGCCGCATCCGGTTTCGGGCGCGCCTGCGCGATGGATGCCGCGAGTGCTGCGACAAGTGCGGTAGCGATGATGCAGTGTGCGTGGCGCGCCATGCTGGGCTTCTCCCCGGGAAAGTCGCGAACATATCGCGAGGCGGGGGCGGCGTGCCATGCGGCAGAGGTCCACGCGGGCTGCAATGCCCGGGAAACACCAATGCGACGCTTGCCCCACCGCCGTCGGCATCGTCGATCACCAGCTGGCCTGCATGCGCTCGCATGATGGTGTCGGCAATCCCCAGGCCCCGCCCCGCGCCGGCGTTGGCTGCGATCCGGCTCACGGCGCGCCATCGCGTGCGCGATCGGCTTCGAACAATCTGGCGAGTTCGGCACGCGCCTCGGTCGCGCTCTGCACCAGCGCGCTCTCGTCGTCGTGGATCAGGTACTGCTCGTGCAGCATCTTCTCGTCGTGTTCGCGGAAGCGCTCGATGCGCGCGGTGGCCGTGGCCTCGTCCATGCCCAGGCCCTCGAGCACGCGGGCGGTCAGCACAAGGCTGGAATGGAAGGTCTCGCGCACCACGCCGTCGACGCCCATGTCCATCAGCTTGAAGGCGTGCTGGCGGTTGCGCGCGCGGGTGAGCACCTTGAGGTTGGGGAACAGCCGCTTGACGATGCGGGTGGTGCGTACGCTCAGCTCCGGGTCGTCGATCGCGACCACGAACAGCTCGGCGCGATCGGCGCGCGCGGCGCGCAACAGCTCCGGACGGCTCGGGTCGCCGTAGTAGATGGTGTTGCCGAAGCGCCGCGAGAACTCGACCTGGTCGACGTTGGGCTCCAGTACGGTGTGCGGAATGCCCTGTGCGGAGAGCACCCGCGCCACGATCTGGCCGACGCGGCCGAAGCCGGCGATGATCACCTTCGGCTCGTGGTCGGGCATCGCGTCGAAAGGGCGCTGCTCGGTGTGGCGAAGGCGCTTGCCCAGCGCGGCGGCTGCCATCACCGCCAGCGGCGTGAGCGCCATCGACACGCCGACCACCGCCAGCGAAAGGCCATAGATCTGCGCATCGAGCACGCCCGCCTTGCGCCCCTCGCCCAGCACCACGAAGGCGAACTCGCCGCAGGCCCCGATCAGGGCGCCCAGCAGCAGCGCCTGCGGCGCGGGCAAACGGCCGATACTGCGTCCGACGGCATAGATGATCGGTGCCTTGATCGCGAACACCGCGAGCACGCCGCCGGCAACGACCAGTGGATGGGCGGCGATCAGGTCCAGGTCGATGCTCATGCCGACTGCCATGAAAAACAGTCCCAGCAGCAGACCCTTGAACGGCTGGATGTGCGATTCGATCTCGTGGCGGAATTCGGAATTGGCCAGCAGAACGCCGGCGATGAACGCGCCCAGGGTCACCGACATGCCGGCCAATTGCATGATCATTGCGGTGCCGATCACCACCAGCAGCGCGGCGGCGGAGAAGATCTCGACGCTGCCGGCACGTGAGATGGCCCGGAACATCGGCGGCAGCAGCAGGCGGCCGGCAATGATGACCGCAGCGATGGTGCCCAGGGCCTTGGCAAAGCCCCACGCATCGCCGCGGCTGGCGGCATGCGCCGACAGCAGCGGGATCAAGGCCATCACCGGGATCGCCATGACGTCCTGAAACAGCGAGATTCCGAACGCCTGCTGGCCATGGTCGGCACCGACCTCCTTGCGTTCGGCAAGGATCTGCAGCGCGATCGCGGTCGACGACTGCGCCAACGCGATGCTAAGCACCAGCGCCACCCGCCAGTCGGGCACCACCAGCCATGCGAGTGCCGCGCCGATCAACACCGTCACTCCCAGCTGCGCGCCACCCTCGCCGAAAACCACCCGCCGCATCAGCCACAGGCGTTGCGGCGACAACTCAAGACCGAGCAGAAACAGCAGGAACATCACGCCGAGCTCGGCGACCCGCAAGGTCTGGGCACCATCGACGATCAGCGCAAAGCCATCCGGTCCGATCGCCACGCCGGCGACCAGGAAGCCCAGTACCGCCCCCAGTCCAAGCCGATTGAACAACACCACTGCAACCACCGCGGCCAGCAGGAAGACCAGCGCGGTGGCGAGAAATCCATCAGGACTCATGCGATTCTCCGTATGCGCCCGCACCATGCCCGAGCGTGCCGATACGCGCAATCGGCCACGCACACGCGCGCTACCTCAACTACCGCGCGGCTTGGCCCGATGCGTCGCCGGCGCATTCCACGGATCGTCCGGCCATGGATGACGCGGATAGCGGCCCTTGAGTTCGCGGCGCACCTCCGGATAGGTACGCTCCCAAAAGCCGCGCAGGTCCTGGGTGACCTGGATCGGGCGCTGTGCGGGCGACAACAGATGCAGGGTGACGGCCACGCGTCCGCGCGCGACCCGCGGCGTATCGGCAGCACCAAACATTTCCTGCAACTTGACCGCCAGAACCGGCGCCTGACCCGGCGTGTACTCCAGCCGCAGATTGCGGCCACTGGGAACATCGATGGCCACCGGGGCGTGCTCATCGAGCACGCGCCGCTGTGCGTGATCGAGCTGCGCACTCAGTGCGTCGCCGAGTTTGCCCGCATCCAGCTCGGCCAGTCGGGTGATGCCCTCGAGCCACGGGCCAAGCCAGTCTTGCAGGCGCGCCAGCAAGCCTTGCGTGCTGAAATCCGGCAGGCCCGCATCAGGCAGCCATTCGCGCAGGCATTCGACGCGGGTGCGCCACTGGCGCTGCGCATCGCTCCACGGCAGCGCGTCGAGGCCGAGTCGCTGGATGCCTTGCGCCAGCATGGTCGCTGCGGCTGCATCCCTGGGTACCGCTACGCGACGGCGGGTCAGCTCCAGTTGTCCGTAGCGTTCGACCTCGGATGCCTCCAGCGCGCAACTGCTGTCGTTGAACAGCAGCTGTGTCTGACGCATGAAGCGGGCGGCGTCGACCGCACGCAGGTGCGCCTCGTCGACCGGTGCAGCGCGCTGGATCATCGCGTCGCGCTCGTCGTAGCGCAGCTCGCAGGCGACGATCCATGGCGCGCCGTACAGTTTGGAGTCGTCGAAAAGGCGCGCGCCGCGGCCGTTGGCCAGCGTGTAACGACGCGGATTGCCGGCGTCCTGGCGCGCCACGCGATCCGGATACGCCAAGGCCAGCAGCTCGCCGGCGGCCTGCGGATCGTCGCTGTCGCGTTCATCCGCGACACCCGCGCGGCGGCGCAATTCGGCTGCGGCCTGCGCGATCTGCGCCAGCGCGCCGGCGTCGGCATCGGCCGGCGCGCGGCGGTCGCGGCGCCAGCGGGTGATCGCATCGAGTCGTTGCCGAACGTCGTCGCTGCGCCGGGCATCGCCGCGCAGTGGATCGCGCGCATCGATCAGCGCGGCGATATCGCAGGCCAGCCCACGCAGCGCGATCGGTGCTGACAGGATTGCGTGGGCCAGACGCGGATGGGTGGGCAAGCGCGACAGCGCGCGACCGTGTGCGGTCACCCGCCCGGCCGCATCGATCGCAGCCATCGCGCGCAGGCGCTCGCGCGCTTCGGCCAACGGACCGGCCGGTGGCGGGTCGAGCCAGCGCAGCTGCGCCTGACCCCATGCGGCCAGCTCCAGCGCCAGCGGCGTCAGCTCCACCTGCATCAGTTCGGGCCGGATGCCGGGCTCCAGGCGCTGGCTCTCGGGCCACAGGCGCAGACACACGCCTGCGGCAACGCGACCGGCGCGGCCGGCGCGCTGATCGGCCGATGCTTTGGAGATCATCACCGTCTCCAGCCGCGACATGCCGCTGGCCGGATCGAAGCGCGGCTCGCGCGCCAGGCCTGTGTCCACCACCGCGCGCACAGCCGGCAGCGTCACGCTGGATTCCGCGACATTGGTGGCCAGCACTATGCGACGCTCGCCGTCGGCGGGTGGCGCGAGTGCGGCCTGCTGTGCGGCAGCGTCGAGCTCGCCGTGCAGCGGCAGCACGCGGGCCGCGATCGCGGCGAGCGCGCGCGACAGCTGCTCGATCTCCCGTTTGCCGGGCAGGAACACCAGCACGTCGCCGTCGGTTTCCTCGAAGGCCAGCTGCACCGCGCGGCGCGCGTGCGCCAACCAGTCCTCGGGAGGCTTCGACGGCAGGTGGCGGATGCTGACCGGATAGCTGCGACCTTCGGCACGCAGACGCGGCGCATCGAGGAAACGCGCGAGGCGTTCGCCTTCGAGGGTGGCCGACATCACCACGATGCGCAGGTCCTCGCGCAGGTTCGACTGCGCATCGAGCGCCAGCGCCAGACCGAGATCGGAGTGCAGGTTGCGCTCGTGGAATTCGTCGAACAGCAGCGCGCCGATGCCCTCCAGCGCGGGGTCGTCCTGCAGCATGCGGGTCAGGATCGCCTCGGTGACCACTTCGATCCGCGTGCGCGGACCCACCTTCGACTCGCCGCGGATACGAAAGCCGATGGTCTGCCCGACCGGCTCATCACGCTGGCGTGCCATGAAGCTCGCCGCCGCGCGCGCAGCGATCCGGCGCGGCTCGAGCATCAGCACCTTGCCGGTGAGCCACGGCGCATCGAGCAGCGCCAGCGGCACCTGGGTGGTCTTGCCTGCACCGGGCGGTGCTTCGAGCACGATGCGATTTCCCTGCGCCAGCGCGTCGATAAGTGCCGGCAGCAGCGGCGCGATGGGCAAGGCGATGGGCATCGCGCACGAGTGTGGCCGCGCGCGCCGACCAGATCAACCGCGGCACTTACGCCGCGGCCGCTGCGCGGGCCTCGCCCAGGGCGAACAATCGCTGGTGGCAGCGAGGGCTGCGCAGCAAGGGGTTGGCTAGTCTTGCGCGCGTTGCGCGGCGCGCGTGCGCATACCCGCGACCACGCCCGGCAGGTCCTTGGCGAGCGCTGCGATATCGATGCCGGTGCGCGTGCTCGCCTGCGCCAGGCTCATGCCGGCCGGCGCGCTGCCGTCGGCGCCCAACAGGCGGGTCGACAGGCCTGCGGTGCTGACTTGCGAGGCTGACTTGCCATCGTCGGCTGCCGCCGGGCCGAAGCCGGTCAGCGCATAGGTGCGGCTGGCGCTGCGGAAACCGCGCACCGGATAGAACGGGCCGTTCTCCGGATTGCCGCCTTCGCGATAGATGCTCATGACGCCGTCGAACTGGTTGAGCCCGGCATTGACGAAGTAGGCGAAGAACACCGCCGCGGAGTTGAAGGTGCCGGGGATGTCCTTGACCACGATCAGGTGTTCGCGGGTGGTGCTGTTGAAGCTGCCGGCGACGTCATGGTCGCGCAGGGCAATCGCATCGCAGCGCGACTCGGAGTCCCGCGGACGGCAGCCGAGGAACAGGTCGGGGTTGGGCGCGCGATCGATCAGGTCGATCAGCAGTACATCGGCGAAGAACGGATAGTCGCGGTATGGCCACTCGGTGGTATTGCCGCGATCGCTGAAATCGAGCACCAGCTGCCACTCGCCGAGCATGCGCGTGGTGGCATCGCCCAACACCGGGCTGAAGCGCTCGATCGGGGTAGTCACCCCGCCCCAGGTGAGATTGGCCTGCATCTCGGTACGGAAGTTGATGCTGACCGGACCGCCGGCGGCGGCCAACGTGGTCGGCGCGCGGTAGGCACAGCCGATGCACTGGCCGTTGATCGCCGCATCCAGCCGGCCGTTGTAGGTCACCGTCTGCAGTACGCCGGCACTGTTGTAGGTGTAGTTGAGCGGGCCGGAACTGATAAACCAGGTCGCCGTGCCATCCGGGCGGTACACGTAGGTGGTGATCAGGAGCGTATTGTCCTGCACCTCGATGTTGATCCCGCGGCCCGATTCGGCCGGGTTCCACCACAGGCCCGTTTCGGGCTCGAAAGCCTGCGCTGAGGGCGCGATTCCCGCGGCGGCAAGAGCGAGTACGGCAAGTCGACGCAGCATGGGATTGTTCCAGCAGTTCCAGACCAGGCTACAGGCTGACCCCTCGGCGCTGAATCGGGTTTGAATTGCGCGCAAGCCGGATGCTGCGGCGCTGCCGCTATCATCCGCGGCCCGCCACTGGACCCGCAGCCCGGCATGCAGCTTGTCGACATCGGCGCCAACCTGACCCACGAGAGCTTCCATCACGATCGCGATGCGGTCCTCGCGCGCGCACGCGCAGCCGGCGTGCTTCAGATGGTGGTCACGGGCGCCAGCGCGCAAGGCTCGGAAGACGCGCTCGCGCTGGCGCTCAGGCACCCGGGCGTGCTGTATGCCACCGCCGGCGTGCATCCGCACCATGCTGCCAGCTACAGCGCCGAAACCGACGCGCTGCTGCGCGATCTGGCGCGCGCACCTGGTGTGGTTGCCGTCGGCGAGGCGGGGCTGGACTACTTCCGCGACTTCTCGCCGCGACCAGCGCAACATTTCGCCTTCGAGCAGCAACTGCAGATCGCAATGGACACCGGCAAACCGCTGTTTGCCCACCAGCGCGATGCGCACGAGGATTTCATCGCCATCGTCAAACCGCTGCGGCATCGACTCGGGCGGGTGGTGGTGCACTGTTTCACCGGCGAGCGCCGCGAACTGTTCCAGTGCCTGGACCTGGACCTGGATATCGGCATCACCGGCTGGATCTGCGACGAACGCCGCGGCAGCCACCTGGTGGAACTGGCGCCCAGCATCCCGGCCGCGCGGCTGATGATCGAAACCGATGCGCCCTACCTGCTGCCGCGCGATCTGCCGCGAAAGCCTGCGAACCGGCGCAACGAACCGGCGTTCCTGGCGCACGTGTGTGCAGCGATCGCGCATGCGCGCGGCGAGCATGTTCAGGACCTGGCCGCCAGCAGCACGGCTACCGCGCGCGAGTTCTTCGGCCTGCCGCCCGCACCGGTGTGAGCGCGGCTACGAACGCAGCCCGACGCCGCGATCGAGCAGGTACAGCGAGGCGCCGCCCAGCAATACGACAAAGCCCAGCATCACCGCATAGGCCACGCCGACGCTGACATCGCTGACGCCCAGCAGGCCGTAGCGGAACGCGTTGACCATGTACAGGATCGGATTGGCGTGGCTGACCGCCTGCCAAAATGGCGGCAGCAGATCGACCGAGTAGAACACCCCACCGAGGTAGGTCAGCGGGGTGAGGATGAAGGTCGGCACGATCGAGATGTCGTCGAACTTCTTCGCGTACACCGCATTGATGAAGCCGGCCAACGAGAACACCACCGCGGTGAGCAGGAAGGTGCTCAAGGTCACCCACACGTGATGGATGCGGATATCGGTAAAGCACATCGCCACCGTCAGCACGATGACGCCGACGATCAGGCCGCGCGCGACGGCACCGAGCACGTAGCCGGTCAGAATCACCCAGCTGGGCATCGGCGAGACCAGCATCTCTTCCACATAGCGGCCGAACTTCGAGCCGAAGAAGCTCGATACGGTGTTGCCGTAGCTGTTCTGGATCACGCTCATCATGATCAGCCCCGGCACGATGTAGTCGATGTAGGGCATCCCGTTCATGGTGCCGATGCGGCTGCCGATGAGATTGCCGAAGATCACGAAGTACAGCGCCATGGTGATCGCCGGCGGCACCAGGGTCTGGCCCCAGATACGCAGGATGCGGTTGATCTCGCGCGAGACGAGGGTGTTGAGCGCGTTGAGGTTCTGCTGGAATCCCATGCTGGTCTCAGGCGGCCTTGTTGCGATCGACCAGGCGCACGAACAGCTCTTCGAGGCGGTTGGACTTGGTGCGCATGGAGGTGATGATGATGCCGGCCGAGCTGAGCGCTGCGAACAGCGAGTTCAGATCGTGGCTGCGGTGCATCTCGGCTTCGAAACTGTTGCTGTCCAGGCGTGCGATGCGCACACCCGCAAGCACGGGCAGCAGTGCGGGCAGGGCAGCGGCGGCATCGAACACGAAGGTCTCCACGTCGAGGGTCGAGATCAGCTGCTTGACCGTGGTGTTTTCCACGATGCTGCCGTGGTCGATGATGGCCACGTTGCGGCACAGCTGTTCGGCTTCCTCCAGATAGTGGGTGGTCAGGATCACCGTGGTGCCGGCCGCGTTGATGGCGCTGACGAACTTCCACATCGCACGGCGGATCTCGATGTCGACACCCGCGGTAGGCTCATCGAGGATCAGAAGACGCGGCTCGTTGACCATCGCGCGCGCGATCATCAGGCGCCGCTTCATGCCACCGGACAAGGTACGGGCCGGCTGTTGTGCCTTGTCCCACAGCGAAAGTTCTTTCAGATAGCGCTCGGCGCGCTCGCGCGCGATCCTGCGCGGGATGCCGTGGAAACCTGCCTGGTTGACCAGGATGTTGAACGGAGTCTCGAACTGGTTGAAGTTCAGCTCTTGCGGCACCACCCCGATCATCGCCAGTGCGGCCTGGCGTTCACGCTTTACGCAGCGCCCGAACACCTCGACCGTGCCGCTGCTGGCATTGACCAGTGAGGTGGTGATGCCGATCAGGGTCGATTTGCCGGCCCCGTTGGGGCCCAGCAGGGCGAAAAAGTCGCCTTCGGCGACCTCGAGGCTGATGCCTTTCAACGCCTGCACCCCGGTTTTGTAGGTCTTGCGCAAATCGCGGACGGCAAGCGCGGGTGTACTCATGGACGCGGGGTCTCGATGCTCGACACGGACGCGCGTTGCGGCGTCGGCAAGACGACGACTCGGGCAACACGGGGGCGGCGGGTAGTATACGGCCCCCACGCCCAACTGCCCGACCCTTCCGCATCCCATGTCCGAACATTTCGAACTGCGCCTGGAGCGCAGCCACATGCTCGCCGATTCCGTGCGGCACATGGCCTTTACGCGCAGCGACGGCCAGCCGCTGCGCTTCATTCCCGGCCAGTTTCTGCAGATCCATTTCGAACACAACGGCATGCAGCTCAAGCGCAGCTATTCGGTGGCGAGCTGGAATGGCGACCCGGCCAACCCGCACGGGCAGGTCGAACTGGCGGTGTCGTATGTCGAGGGCGGTGCTGCCACCGCGCTGCTGTCGGGGCTCGCTGAGGGCCACAGTATTGCCGCCAGCGGGCCGTACGGCCGCTTCTGCCTGCACGATGCCGATCTGAATCGCCGCTATCTGCTGATCGCCACCGGCACCGGGGTGACCCCATACCGCGCGATGCTGCCCCTGCTCGAGCAGCAGATCATCGAGCGCGGCATCCAAGTGATCGTGCTGTTCGGCGCGCGCAATCCCGGCGAGCTGATGTATGCCGATGCGTTCCGCGCGCTGGCCGCGCGCCAGCCCGGTTTTCGCTTCATGCCGTGCCTGTCGCGCGAGGCCAGCAGCGCGCCGCATGATGACGAGCGTCGCGGCTATGTGCAGGCAGCGCTGGACGGACTTGATCCCGATCCGCAGTCCGACATCGCCTACCTGTGTGGCAACCCGAACATGGTCGACGCCTGTTTCGAGGCGCTCAAGGCGCGCGGCCTGCCGATTCCGCAGATCCGCCGCGAAAAGTATGTCTCGCCGCCGGATCCCAAACGGACCATCGCGCTGACCAGCGTGTAGGCCGCCTGCAGGGGCACACGCCGGGGCCGTGACTTCCGGCGCATGTACATCAAGCCATTTCTCACACCACATCACAGCACCCGCACCACACCACAAGCCTGCCCGCAACCGCTCAGCGCGGATGCTGTACTCGGAACGCAGCAATCGCGGCGGCGACCGCAGCGGGGTCTTCCAGATGCAGGTGGTGGGTGCCCTTGATCTGCACCTCGTGCAGTCGCGCCACCGCAGCGCTGCGGCGCGTGCGGATCTGCGCGCTGAAATACGGCGGTGCGGGGTCGGCGGCGACCAGCAAAGTCGGGCACTGGATGCCGGCCAGATAGTTGAGAATCTGCTCTTCGGTCAGGCGGATTGCGCTGGTCAGGGTAAGGCGCGGGTCCGACGACCACACCCAGCCGCCGTCGACCGCGCGGGTGCCGCGCTCGACCAGCGCTTGCGCGGCGGCCTGCGAAAGTCCGTTGGCCTGCTGGCGGGCGCTGATCGCAATCGCAAGCTCGGGAAACACGCGCAGCGCCTTGCTGCCGATCGTGGTGCGATCGCGATGCGCCTGCCGCAGCACGGCCAGCGATTTTTCGGGCACGGTGGCGATCGGACCGAGACCTTCGATCAACCACAGCCCCCGCACGCGCTCGGGTGCGGTGGCAGCGACCACGCTGGCGATCGCAGCCCCCAGTGAATGGCCGAGCAGGGTGAACTCCTGCCAGCCCAGCGTATCGGCGCTGGTGAGCACCTCGCCGAGGTAGTCCACGAAGTGATACCAGCTACCGACCGCGCGGTGCTCGGAGCGCCCGTGGCCCGGCAGATCGATCGCTACCACCTCGCATGCGTCGAGCAACGGTGCGAGGGCATCGAAGCTGGCCGCGTTGTCGAGCCATCCGTGCAGCGCCAGCACGCGCTCGCCGCCGACGGTGCCCCAGCGGCGTGCCGCCAGCTTCAGGTGCGCCAGCTCAAGTACCAGCTCGGTGCCGCTCACGGCGCATCGGCCGCGATCGCCGAGGCGCGCGCCGCGCGTCGCTCGAGTGCGGCATCGTCGCCGAGCGCTGCCTGCGCGGGATCCAGCGGCGGCCAGCCCTGCAGGTGGCGCATGACCAGGCTGGCAAGGGCCGCGGCATGTGGGGCGCTGTCGTTGAGCGCGGGGATGTATTCGAAACGCTCGCCACCGGCGTGCAGGAAGCGTTCGCGGTTCTCGTCGTCGATCTCCTCGATCGTTTCCAGGCAGTCGACCGCGAAGCCCGGACATACGACCTGCACCGACCGGATGCCCTCGCCCGGCCACGCGGCGAGCGTGTGGTCGGTGTAGGGCTTCAACCACGGTTCGCGGCCGACCCGCGACTGGAACGACAGCGCCCAGTCCTCGCGCGCCAGACCCAGCCGTTCGGCGACCGCGCGCGCGGTCGCCTGGCATTGGCAGAAGTACGGATCGCCATTGCGGAAGTAGCGCTCCGGGATGCCATGGAACGAAAACAACAGGCGGTCGGCGACCCCGTGTTCTTCGCGGTGGCTGCGGATGCTGCCGGCCAGCGCATCCAGATAGGCCGGCTCCATGAAGTAGTCCGCGATCGTGCGCAGCTCCGGCATGAAGCGCCACGTACGCAGCTCGTTGGACACCGCGTCGAACACCGAGGCGGTGGTGGTGGCCGAATACTGCGGATACAGCGGCAGCACCAGTAGGCGGCGCAAGCCCGACTCCTGCATCTGCCGCAGCACGTCGGCGACCGACGGCGTGCCGTAGCGCATCGCCATACGCACCTGCAGTCGCTGCGGGTCGCGGTCGACGCCCAGGTGCTCGCCAAGGCGACGGGTCAGGCTCTGGGTCAGGCACATCAGTGGCGAGCCTTCGGCAGTCCACACCGCCGCGTACGCCTTGGCCGAACGCGGCGAGCGCAGGGTCAGGATCACCCCATGCAGGATCAGCCACCACAGCCAGCGCGGTAGTTCGATGACCCGCCGGTCCCACAGGAACTCGGCCAGGTAGCGGCGCACGGCTTTGGTGGTGGGCGCATCCGGGGTGCCCAGATTGACCAGCAGGACGCCGGTGGAATCGGGCTGGCGGTGGCGGAAGTGGGGTCGGCCGAGGTAATTCACGCACAAACCTAACATGGGAGCTGGCGACGGATGTTACCGGTGCAGGCGTGACGGACTCCGTAGCCGCCGTTTGCCGCTGCAGCCCGCGGGGGCTGGCCTTGGCATCACCTAAGGCTTTGACGAGCCTCGCTTTGCTGCTATCTTCCCAGCCTCCGGGTCTGCGCCCGGATTGACGATTGCCACGAATCCGGCCCAACAAGAGCGGATCGAAGACGATGGAACCGGGATTGCGCCGGCTGTTCGGAGCCTTGCTTGCGATGCTGCCCCTGGCAGCGGTCGCGCAAACGCCCGTGGATGCGCCGGATCGCATCATCAAGTCCGGCAACCTCGCCTACATGGCCGGGTTCAACCGCCTGTACCGGCTCGATCTGTCGACCGGCGCGGCAACGGTCGTCGGCACCGGTTTCGGTACGATCGGCGGCGCGGCGGTATCCGATGTGAAGGGACTCACCTTCGCCCCGGATGGCACCTTGTATGCGTTCGCCGACAGCCCGCAGGCATTGTTCCGAATCAACACCGCCACCGGGCGCGCCAGCCTGGTCGGCCAGTTCCGTGAGAACGGCCAGCTGTTCGACCTGTCGAACAATCTCAATGCCACGATCGTGTTCACCTGCTCGGGCAAGATGCTGATGAGCTCGCGCGTGCAGCGCAAGCTGTGGGAAGTCGATCCGGCAACCGCCGCGGTAACCACCATCGGACCCCTGGCTCCCGCGATCGGCGGCATGAGCGCGTTGGGCACCGACCTGTATGCACTGGGCGTGGCGGGCAGCGAAGGCCTGTTCACGATCACCGAGTCCAGTGCGCAGAGCAACCGCCGCAGCAGTGCGCTCGACGGCCGCAATATCGCCGGCGGCGCCATCGCGTTTGCACCCAATGGCCGTTTGTTCGCGGTGTTCGACCTGTTTCCGCAGCGGCCTGCTTTGGCCGAGCTGGCTCCGGCATCCGGTCAGATCCTCAGCGAAGTCGTGCTCACCGGACCGCAGCTTGGCGCCGGCAACGACGATCAGGTCGTGCGCGCGCTGGCCATTTCCGCCCCGGTATGCGCGCCGTCGGGGTTTGGTGGTGCGACCGCAATGCCGGTGCCGGTGGCTCAGCCCAATGCGCTGATCCTGCTTGCCGCGGGCTTGGGGTTGTTCGCGCTCGCAGCGCTGGGCCGACGCGTCGCCCGACCTCGCTGATCCCTCCGCCGCCTCGCGGCTGGCGCGATCGCGTCTCGGCCGTTGCAGCGCGCTTCAGCGCACGCCAGCCATGCTGCGAGCGTCCGGTTTAGCCGAGTCCCATTCCTCAGCATCACGGAGTATGCCCATGCGACTGATTTCCTTGCTGATTCTGGCGCTTGGCGCGACGGCGGCCAGTGCGCCAGTGGCAGCCGACGACGAGACCGAGCGCACGCGCAACGCGGTGCGCGTGCTCGAACAGATCATGGGCGCCCCCGACCGGGGTCTGCCCGATCGCATGCTGCGCGATGCCGAGGCCGTG
>Ga0163144_10005584_pt1 | contig 27947 bp, 27 predicted proteins | sample OliLak19BULKMAT1_FD_123175 | JGI IMG/M metagenome (GOLD analysis project Ga0163144, IMG submission 123175) | Freshwater microbial mat bacterial communities from Lake Vanda, McMurdo Dry Valleys, Antarctica - Oligotrophic Lake LV.19.BULKMAT1 | ecosystem: Environmental > Aquatic > Freshwater >... | reverse complement strand
GCACAGTTGAGCCAGGATGACAGAGCGGACCGTCTGTGGGCTATGCCGCGCCCATACCGTGCCGCCAGGCATAAGCCAATACCTGCCGTCGCCTGACTGGCTGCAAGTCCGGTGATGCACCCTGGGTCAATAATCACGGGTCGGTTGCAGTTGCATCGCAGGGCCATCGCGTGGAAGATTGGCGGTCAGAACGCTACGGCCCCCGGCACTCACTGACAACGGACCTTGACTCAACACCATGCTTGAACGCACCTTCATCCATATTCCCGGCATCGGACCGAAACGCGAGAAGACATTTTGGAACGATGGCATTCTGTCGTGGGATGACATGTTGAAGGACCGCGACCTTTTCGATGACGGTCCCGCGCCGCCGATCGAACAGGAAATCTCGCTCTCACGGCGCAAGCTGGCCGAAGGCGATTCGCGCTGGTTTGAGCAGCGGCTGGGACCCAGTGAAGCGTGGCGCATGGCGGCCGATTTCGACGATGGCCGCACGGCCTATCTGGATATTGAGACCGACGGCGGCGACTCTACCGCGCAGCGCGAGGGGCAGGACGCGCCGGGCGGCACGACCGTCTGCGCGGTGTGGGACGGTGTGGAGGCGCGCGTGTTTTTGCGCGACCGCGATCTGCATCTGATTCCGCAATATTTGTCCAAATATAGAGTGCTCTGCACGTTCAACGGCAAAGCGTTCGACATCCCCTATCTTGAGGGGCGATTCGGAAAAGATTTCTTCAACGGCGCGCATCTGGATCTGCGGCCGATCACGACGGCCGTGGGTCTCAAAGGCGGCCTGAAGAAAATAGAGAAACAGATCGGCATCGAGCGTCCGGCGAGCATCCGCAAATACACGGGCTACGACGCAGTCAAATTATGGGGCGCCTACCGCCGCGGTCGCAAGGACGCGCTGGAGCCGCTCGCGCGCTATAATCTGGCTGACGCGGTCAATCTGCAAAGCCTGATGCGCGTGGCCTATAACTGGGCGCTGGCGCATGATGAATTGCCGTTCCGTCGGTTTGATTCCATCACGTCGGATTACATCACCGATGCCACGGAACGCTGCATCAAGGAATTTATGAGCGGCGTGTTGCGGTAAAAAAAAGCCCCGGCGCAATGGCCGGGGCGTTCCGATTTACACTCGATCTTTGACTATACCATTCGACCTTGATCATCGACCACGCGCGGGCCGCTCACGGGCGGGCTGCCCTGCGGGGGCGTGTACGTCGCCGATCCAGTTGTCTGGCGCGGATCGTTTTTGTGGCGCTGATTCCAGCCCAGGTACGAACCACCGAGCGCGGCGGCGAGTGAAAAGAAAGCAATGGCTGTCAGAGTCCACGCTGCCGTTGAAGCGGCTTTCCGGATGCGGTCGGCGCGCGCCAGTTCGGTGGCGTGCCGGCGTTCCCAACGCTTCTGTGCCTCAGCTTGTTCCCGCGCGATAATGTTTTTGTCTGATTCAAGGAATTGCTCGGCCTGCTTTTCGGTCAGGCTGGTCTGAGCGCGCACGAACTTCTGCAGATCGCCATTGTCGGGAACATCTTCAGGATCGACGCGTTCGATCACATCGGCGCTGACATTGATCGGCTCCTCGGGATTGCCGGGCGTCCAGTTGCGAACGCGCTGCAGCAGGAAATCGGTGAACTGCGAATCCTCGAGAGAACTGTAACTGAATACGAGCGACTTCGCGGAGTCCTCGTTGCCAGAAGAGCGGGGCATCAATTCTGTCAGCCCACCGAGTCCGGCGCCGATCAGGATCACGCTGAGCGCCCATGTCAGCGCACCTTCGAGCAAGGAGCCTTCTCGTCCGGTGGCTGTGATATACGACGCCAGCCAGGCGCCAAAAAAGAGTGATGCGACGGCTGAGATGGTGAGCCAGGCGATGGTCGCGGCTGGAAAACCATACGACGTTTCGTGACGGGTGATTTGGTAAGGATCAAGAACCGACAAGCCCAAGGCCGTCCCGAAAAGCATGAGGAGTATGAACAGGCCAAGCGCCGTTGCGGCTCCGGCCAGAACAGCGCTCCAACTGAAATTCCACGCGCGATCGACTGGGCTCACGCTTCCGGTTTCTTCTGATCGTGCAAGCATATAATCTCCTCTATTTAAAACTAGACACTCTCAACGGTTTGCTTGAATGCAAAGGCAGGTCCAGCGCCTCCCCGCGTTGCATCGAAAAGCCAATCGTGTATAAGAACGGCTGGCACGAGGGAGCGGAGTCTACTATGGCAAACGATCAGAAAGTCCCGTCGTTCGGCAGTGCTTTTACGCCGCACATGTTGCAGCAGCAGTATGCAAATGGCGTGTGGAAGAAAGCCGACATTGTTCCCTATGGTGCGTTCAATCTTCAGCCGTCTTCCGTCGTTTTTCACTATGGACAGGAAATTTTTGAAGGCTTTAAGGCATACCGCCAGCCCGATGGCGGGGCATCTCTCTTCCGCCCTGACCGTAATCTTGCCCGCATGAACAAATCGGCGCAGCGCCTGTGCATGGCGCAGATTGACGAGAAGCAAGTTCTTGCCGATGTTCTGCGACTACTGAAAACAGACCAGGCGCAGATTCCCGAGCGGCCCAATACGCTGTACATCCGGCCCTGCATGTTTGCCACCGATACGGTAATCAAAGTCAATCCGTCGGCGGAGTACACGTTTTTTGTGATCGTTTGCGTGGTGGGCGACTACTTCGCCGGGCAGGATGCGCGTGGCGTGCGTCTGCGTACCGAGACAGAGTACGTGCGGGCGGCTCCGGGGGGCACGGGCGCGGCGAAGTGCGGCGGCAACTACGCGGCATCGCTCGCGGCGCAGGGTCAGGCTGCCAAAGATGGCTTTGATCAGGTCGTGTGGCTCGACGCAAAAGAACACCGTTACATTGAAGAGATGGGCGGCATGAACATCATGTTTGTGATCGATGATGCTCTGGTCACGCCGACGCTGGCGAGCGGCTCGATTCTTCCGGGTGTGACGCGCGAATCGCTGTTGCAGCTCGCGCGGTCGCTGGGCCGCACGGTGGAAGAGCGCGACATCTCGGCGGAAGAACTGGTTGCGACCAACGCAGCCGGTCGCCTGAAAGAAGCATTCGCCTGCGGCACGGCGGCGGTGGTGACGCCGATCCGCGAAATTTTGCATCGCGGAGAAGTGCTCTATAAGAACGGCGGTGATAAGCCGGGCGCGCTGACGCTTCAACTGCGCCAGCAACTCATGGATATACAGTTCGGCCTCGCGCCGGATCCGTTCGGGTGGCGCGTGCCGGTGCCACTGTAGAAACAGGCTTTTTAAGGGAGCAGATCGGCGACTTTGATGCGTGCGTCGGGCAGCGCCAAGGGTGCTGCCTCGGATGTCGCGGAAAGAATGGTCGTCGTGCCGTAGCGGAAACCGAAAGGCTGCGTAGTGTCCGCCTCCGGTTGGCGGTAGATCTCAAGCTGACGATCGACAAGATTGACGATCCAATAATCCGCGATGCCAACGCTGGCGTAGAGGCTGGCTTTTTTGCCGCGGTCGAAAAGCAGCGTCGAAATACTGATTTCAACCACGAGCAGAGCAGACGAAGGATGGTCATTTGGGGAGTCTCTTAGCGAGCCCTTCTGGACCGAAATGTCAGGCTCTGGCTCTGAATAAGAGCTTATCGCTAATGGAAGTTGTGGACTGATAACATAGCCTGAACCAAACGCCTTTGTGAGCGCCACTATACCGAGATTTATTGCGATTGCGTGCGGACGGCCCAATGGACTCATTTCAACGATCTCTCCGTTAATAAGTTCAACGCGTTGGTTTTGAAATAAGCCGAATTCAGCCATTCGATAATACTCATCGCGAGTCCAGCGATGAATGCGGGGTTCGGTTGTCGTCTGCATAAAACCTCCAACCAGAGTATACACGGCCAGCCCCCATTTCACTTCACGAATTCCCATTCGGCGTTGCGTTCGCTTGCTGCTGTAATCGTGGTGGCAACCGGATACGGCAAACGGGCCGATGAGTCCTTATGGTGCAAAAACTGTTATCTTTCACCCTTGCGGCAGGGTTAAACGGGTGTATAGATTCTAGTATGGTTTGGCGACTTGCAAACCGTATTGTCAGGGGAAGAGCGCCCGTGGGGGGCCGCTCTTTCAAATCTGACTCATGAAAAGCGAGGCCTGAAAAGGTCTCGCTTTTTTCGTTTCCGGAGGTTCGCGCCAGCAGTTCCTTCTTAACGTACTTAAAGGAGAACGAATCATGGCCAAGATCGCGACGGAGAACATTCGAAACATTGCCCTTGTGGGACACAACGGCACCGGCAAGACCACGCTGACAGAAGGATTGCTGCAGGACGGCGGAGCCATTCGCAAGAAAGGCACGATCGCCGAAAAGAACACCGTCAGCGATTTCGATCCTGACGAGAAAGAACGCGGGCACTCGATCGAGACCGGCATCTGTCATTTCGACTTCCAGGGAAAGCACATCAACCTGCTCGATTGTCCCGGCCTGCCTGATTTCGCGGCGGGCGCGGAAGTAGGCATGGCCGCCTGCGAGACGGCGATCATCGCCGTCAGTGCGGTCAATGGCGTGGAAGTGATGACGCGCAAACTCTGGAACATGGCCACGGCGCTGGAGAAGCCCAAAGTTTTTGTGATCACAAAAATGGATCACGGCCGCGCCAAGTACGATGTCGTGCTGGAACAGCTGCGAGAGGTTTTTGGAAAAGCGGTCGCCCCCTTATTCCTGCCCATTGGCGCCGGCACCGACTTTAAAGGCGTCATTAATCTGCTCGACGATATTCACAACTGCCCGCCGGAGCTTGAAGCCCGCGCCAACGAACTGCACGCCCGTCTCGTTGAGACGGCCGTGTCCGCCGACGACAAGGTGATGGAACGGTATCTGGCCGACGAAAAAATCCCGCATGAGGAAATCGCGCGCTGCTTTACGAAGGGTATTCTCAGCGGCACGGTCGTCCCGGTGATGTGCGTCTCCGCCGAAAAAGATATCGGTCTTAAAGAGATGATGCAGGCCATCGTTGAAGAGGCGCCCTCGCCGCTGGATGAACCGCTGCATCTGCATCGCAAAGCGGCGGGCAAGCCCGGCGGCGTCGAAGAAAAAATCATTCAGCCTTCGGTTGACGGGCCGCTCTATGCGCAGATTTTCAAAAGCAAGCGGGACGCGTTCATCGGCAAAATCGCGTATCTGCGCGTGTACTCCGGATCGCTGCCGGCCGGCGGCATCGCGAAAAGCACGTCCGCGCTGAAGCCCGACAAGTTCGCTCATTTTATGCGCGTGCAGGGCAAGGAACTGCAGGAGCAGGAGGGTGTGGTGTGCGGCGATATCGTCGCGGTCGCCAAGAACGATAATTTGAATTTCGGCGACACGCTCACGACCGATGAATCCGGCTGGCATATTCCGCTTATCCCGCTGCCAGTTCCGATGCAGGCACTCGCGATCGAGTCCAAGAATCGCCATGACGAAGCGAAGGTCGCCCAGCGGCTGCGGCAATTGGCCGAGGGCGATCCGACATTCCTGGTGGAAGTTGATCCGCAGACGCATGAACTGGTGATTCACGGCATGGGCCAGACCCATCTTGAATTGATGCTGCACCGCTTGAGAGCGCAGCACATCGACGTGATCACGCGGCCGCCGAAAATTCCGTACCGGTCCACAATCGGAGGCACCGCGGAGATTGCCTACACGCATAAAAAGCAGAGCGGGGGGGCGGGGCAGTACGGGCGGGTGCAAATCAAAATCGAGCCGAATCTCGGCAACGGTTTTGAATTCGTCGATGAGATTGTCGGCGGCGTGATACCGCGGCACTATATTCCGTCGTGCGAAAAAGGCGTTCTCAATAAAATGGCCGAAGGCGTCTGGCCGGGCATTCCCATCGTGGATGTGCGCGTGCGCTTGAACGACGGCAAACATCACGACGTGGATTCCAAAGACATCGCGTTTCAAATCGCCTCGCGCGAAGCGTTTAAGGAGGCGTTCGAGAAAGCGCGACCGCAATTGATCGAGCCGATCGTGAATCTCGAAGTCGTCGTGCCGGGAAAATTCATGGGCGACATTACCGGACATTTGAGCAGCCACCGCGGTCGAATCCAAGGCATGGATCAACTCGGCGACATGCAGGTCGTGAGAGCTCAAGTGCCAGCGGCGGAGGTCCAGAATTATTCCGCGGAACTGAAAGCGATCACGGCGGGCGAAGGGTTTTACACGCTGGAATTTTCGCATTACGACATCGTGCCGGGCAACCTCGCCAATCCCGTGATCGCAGCCGCGAAAACCAGACAATTAAAAGAGGTTGAGGCGTAATGCGCGGCGCGTCCCGCAGTGCTTCATCCAGTGCAAGGCATTAAAGCCTGCGCGTAGCCACGATGCGCAACTTCCGCGCGCACATTCAACGCCGCCGCCCGAGCAATCGTATGATTTTTCCGCGCCCTCACGTGTATCGACTCGGCGCCGACGCCTCGCAGCCAGTACCGTCGCGCTCGCAATATGGCCGCGCTGGGTTTTGTTAGAGGCTCTTAGTTGCGTCGGTCTCGCGATCCCGCGGTGCGTTCTCAAGGGGCGTTTCAAACGCCAGCACGCGCTTCGCGGCTTCAGGTGGCGGCGGCTCATCCACGGCTGGCGGCGCGGGCTCGGTCGGGACTTCAACCCAAACCGGCGCGGGCGCAGGTTCAATCGGTGCGGGCACGCTATCAACAGGAACTAGCGCCGTATCGTCGTGAGCAATCTCGACGGGAGCGGGCGCGACATCAATGGGTGCAGGTGCGATCTCAGCAGGGGCGGCATCCACGGGGACGACTTCCACGGGTTCCGGTGATGGTTCGATAATTGGCGCGGCGGGACTGGCTTCATTCCCCCGTAATTCAACGGGCGCCGGAGGAACACCGACGGGCGCCGCCTGTTTTTCGCCTTCGATCGCGGCCACAAAAGCGCGATCGCGGAGGGCGATGATCAGCAGCAGAAACAGAGCGAGAAACAGGAACGCCAGCGCGATCAAGCCGAGCGTGTGTTGCATGCCGAAAAAAAGAATGGAATCATCGGAAGGCGGGCCGGCGTGCAGTGCGGCCGCGGACTCCGCGCCGCGCAAGCGGCGATACAGATCCGCCGCGAGCAGCAACGCGCCGCTGGCGCCGAGCGCACTGGTCAGCAGGATGAGTTGCCGCAATTTCATAAAAAGCAGGAGCCAGGGGTGAGGGCCCAGGTTTCAGTTCCCGATTGCGCGGAACGCTGTTACCCTGAACCCTCGATCCTGGCCCCTATACCCTTCTGTTAGGCTTTCGTTTCGGTCTTTACTTCCTTGTCTTTCTTCACGGCCGACGCGGCTTTCTGGCGCGGCTTGACGGCGGCGCCTTCGCCGGTCATCTCGGCCACGCGGGTAGCCTTGCCGACGCGGTCGCGCAGGTAGTACAATTTGGCGCGGCGAACCTTGCCGCTCTTCTTCAGTTCGATCTTGTCGATCGACGGAGTGTGCAGCGGCCAGACACGCTCCACGCCTTCGTTGCCCACCAGGCGGCGGACCGTGAAGGATTCGTTGGTGCCGTGTCCCTTGATCGCGATGACGATTCCGGAGAAGATCTGAATGCGTTCTTTTTCGCCTTCAACAATCTTCACGTGTACGTCCACCGAATCGCCGGCCTTGAATGCCTTGATGCGTTCCGGTTTCAAACCCAATTTATCAACCAGTTCTCTAACGCTCTTCTTTTTGTTAGCCATGATCTTCTTCGTCACCTTTCACAGTGTCTTCAGTGTTTTAGTTTCAGTGTGTCATGACGGCTTCAGCAAATCAGGACGCTGCTGCCGGGTTTTCAATCGCGCCTGTTCGCGGCGCCATTCTGCCACGCGGGCGTGGTTTCCAGAGACCAGAACGTCTGGAACTTTCTGCCCTTCAAACTCCGCCGGCCGCGTGTACTGCGGGTACTCCAGCAGGCCTTCGTTATCCGGAGCGAATGATTCGCTTTTTATCGAATCCTCGTCCCCTAAAACTCCCGGAAGAAGCCGCACCACTGCGTCGATGACCGCGAGCGCCGGGAGTTCTCCGCCGGTGAGCACGAAATCACCGAGCGAGATCAGTTCCGGTTGCAAACAGTCCACAATGCGCTCGTCGTACCCCTCGTAGTGCCCGGCGATCAGGATCAGCCGGGACGCCGCCGAGAGTTCGTGCGCGTACGCCTGGTCGAACTTTTTTCCGCGCGGACACATCATCAACAGGCGGCCGGGATTTTCCGGTTCGTCCTGCCTGATGGCCCGCACTGCGGTCACCACCGGCTCGACTTTCATCACCATTCCAGGCCCGCCGCCGTAGGGGCGGTCGTCGACACTTTTGTGCCGGTCGGTGGTGAAGTCTCGCAGGTAGTGAATTTTCGCGCGCAGGATATGTTTCTCCTGCGCGATCTTGAGCATGGATTCAGTCAGCACGCCTTCAAACATGCGCGGGAATATCGTTAGAATATCCACTCGCATACACGAAAGTCCTGAGTCTAAAGTCTGGAGTCCAGAGTCGATTCGCCGATTACTTCTTGGCGGCCGGCTTGGCCTTCTTTTCCTTCTTAGCCGTGGGCTTGTCGTACAGGTTGACGCCCTTCTTCTTCAGAAGATTGACAACCGCTTCGGAAGCCTGCGCGCCGAGACCTACCCAATGTTTGACGCGATCGGTGTTAACCGTGAGCTGCTTTTCGGCGTCGGATTCGACCGGATCGTACTGGCCGAGCTTCTCGAGGTACTCCCCCTGCCGCTTGGTGCGAACGTCCGTCACCACGATTCGGAAGTAGGCCCGGTTGCGCCGTCCCAATTTCTGCAAACGAATTCTTACCACTCGCTTCTCTCCTTTGCGGACCGTACCGCAGGCATCCTGCATGCCCGTCGTTGGGATTGATACTGAACCCCGCTGCATCACGAGCAGGCTGGAAGCCTGCGGTACTAAGAACTCCGCCGATTTTGCATCTCACGGATGCACCTGGCACACTAAGAACGCGGCGCCCAAGCGACCCGCGTTGTTTCCACCGAGTGCCTTCCGGTGATTAATCTGGTCGTCGCGCAGGCATCTTGCCTGCGTGTAATAGGATGTAGTACACATCCCAAATTTTAAACTTTTTACTCGCAGGCTAGAAGCCTGCGCGACGTTACTTCCTGTTCTTCTTCCGGTTCGCTTTCTCGCGGCGGCGGCGGTCTTTGATCGCTTTGCGTTCGTCGTTGCTCATCACGCGGCCTTCGTTCGGGCGCGCGCCGGGAACCATTTTATCCACAAACTTGGCGGCGCGCGTGAAGCTGGAGAGCTGCTTCGTGACACGTTCGAATTCTTTCAGCAGATGCGACACGTCGTTGGCGGTCGTGCCCGATCCCGTGGCGATGCGCTTTTTTCGGCTGGCGCCGATGAGCTGTGGATTTTTGCGTTCTTCCTGAGTCATTGAGCAGATCAAGGCTTCGACGGTGGCGAACTGATCGTCGGACGAATCCAGTTCCTTCAGGCCCGCGAAGCCGGGGATCATGCCCAGCAGATCCTTAAAGGAGCCCATCTTTTTAACGGCGCGAAGCTGCGTCAGGAAGTCGTCGAGGGTCAGACGGTCCTTGACCATCTTTTCCTGGAACTCGGCGGCCTGGTCCTTGTCGAGAACGGCCTGTGCTTTTTCGACGAGGCTGACGATGTCGCCCATTCCCAGAATGCGCGTGGCCATGCGTTCGGGATGGAATTCTTCGAGGCGGTCCAGCTTTTCGCCGACGCCGACAAACTTGATCGGTTTTCCCGTGACGCTCTTGACGGACAGCGCCGCACCGCCGCGCGAATCGCCGTCGAGCTTGGTGAGGATCACGCCGGTGATCGGCAATTTCTGATTGAAAACTTTGGCTGAATTGACGGCGTCCTGGCCGACCATGCTGTCCACGACCAGAAAGACTTCGTCGGGCTTGGTGCGCGCGTGAACTTCGGCGAGCTCGTTCATGAGCGGCTCGTCGATCTGCAGGCGGCCGGCGGTGTCGAGGATCACGGTATCGCGGCCGTTGGCCTTGGCGTATTCGATGGCTTTCGCGCACAATTCCGGCGGCGACATATTGGGTTCGTTGAAGACGGGTGTTTCAAGCGTTTCGCCAAGCACTTTGAGCTGTTCGATGGCGGCGGGGCGCTGCAAATCGGCGGCGACCATCAGCGGCCGGCGTCCCTTGCTCTTCAGGTAAAATGCGAGCTTGCCGCAGGTCGTCGTTTTTCCGGAACCTTGCAGGCCGGCCATGAGGATCACGGTCGGTCCGTCGGGGCGGAAGTTGATGCGGGAATCGACCGGACCCATCAGTTCGATCAATTCGTCATGGACGATTTTGACGAGCATCTGCGAGGGTTCGACGGCGTTAAGCACGTCGGAGCCGGTCGCTTTGACGGAGACTTTATCGATGAAATCTTTAACCACGGGCAAGGCGACGTCGGCTTCAAGCAGCGACATGCGGACGGTGCGGAGACCTTCACGCACATCCGCTTCGGTGAGTTTCTTGCCTTTGCCCCTGATCTTGGTGAAGAACGTACCCAGGGAACCGGTGAGACTTTCAAACATAGTAAACGCTAGTCCTGAGTCTGGAGTCTATGAGTCTCGAGTCGGCCAAGCGCTGCGCGCTTAACCCTCAGCACTCAGTACTCCCAACACAGTCCGTATTTCCGCCCCCAAAAAACCAATCGCGAGCACAACCGGCGCGCGATCCGAAGGGGCAATGTATAGCGGCAACTCGGAGCGAGCGCAAGGCAAATACAGCGGTCCTATTGGGCGCCTTCCTTAATGTTAGTCGGCACGATCCCATCATGAGATCATGAATGATTTGCGAGTCACTCGTAAAAGTTTTTGATAATTGGCCAGCTCTCCATACCTTAGTGGCTTCGTCTAAATTCTCACGGAGGCACTAGCGATGGCTGACACATATCGAATTGGCTGGATCGGCACCGGTGTGATGGGCGCGCCGATGGCCGGGCATCTCCTGGAGGCCGGACACACCATCACCGTATTCAACCGCACTAAAGCCAAGGCCGATGCCCTCCTTAAGAAGGGGGCCGCGTGGGCCGATACGCCAGCGCAAGTCACTCAGAAGAGCGACATCGTTTTCGCCATCGTCGGTTTTCCTGAAGACGTGCGCGAAACATTTCTCGGCAAAGATGGCATCGTCCCCGTCTTGACTCCCGGCCAGATCTGCGTGGACATGACCACCAGTCCGCCATCGCTCGCGCTCGAAATCGCCAAAGCGGCGGCCACGCGTGGCGGGGCGTTTCTGGATGCCCCCGTCTCCGGCGGACAGGCCGGCGCTGAAGGCGCGAAGCTCACCATTATGGTGGGCGGCGATACGCCGAGCTTCGAAAAAGTCTTGCCGCTCTTTCAGAAAATGGGCAAGAGCACCACGCATCTGGGCGCGGCTGGCTGCGGCCAGCATTGCAAAATGGTGAACCAGATTCTCATCGCAGGGCACATGCTGGCGCTTTCGGAGTCTCTCACGTACGCAAAAAATTGCGGCATCAAACCCGAAGTCGCGCTCGATGCCGTTTCGCAAGGGGCCGCCGGTTCGTGGGCGTTGTCCCATTTGGGTCCGCGCATTTTAAAGGATGATTTTGCAGCCGGATTCTACGTCGATCATTTTGTAAAAGATCTCGGCATCGCCCTCGACGAGGCCAAGCGCATGAAATTGGCGCTGCCGATGGTGGCTCTAGCCGAGCAGCTTTATGTCGCCTTGCAGGCGCAAGGTCATGGACGCCTGGGCACGCAAGCCATCACGAAGGTGTACGACGCCGTGCGCCGCGCGTGAGATTGAATAAGGGGCGGCGTCGGAACGTTGTACCGCAGGCATCCTGCCTGCTCGTGGTCGGGGCATCTTGCCCCAGACAATGATGATTTTAAAATGGGTGACTGGGCGAGACGCCCAGTCCACGTTTACGAGCAGGCAAGATGCCTGCGGTACAAGACTAACTAAAGGAGAGCACATGTCTCACGCAGCAAAGAGTGTAGTGATGGCGCTGATTCTTTTATCCGCAATGGTGCAGGGCGGGGAAGGGGCCAAACAGGTGAAGGTTCTCATCGTAGGAGGCGGAAGCTCCCACGACTTTGCCAAATGGTTCAATGCAGCCGACGTCGCCATTCTGTCCGAAGGCGGGAAGGCGGCCGTGACCTACACCGACAAGATCGACACCATCATGGCTTCACTGAAAGATATCGATGTGCTGTACCTCAGCAACAACCAGCCGATGGCCAACGTGGAACTGCGTAAAGGCATCTTCGATCACGCCGACGCCGGCAAAGGCCTGCTGCTGGTTCACCCGGCGCTGTGGTACAACTGGGGCGATTGGAAGGAATACAACGCGGTGCTCGTCGGGGGCGGCAGCAAAGGCCACGATAAATTCGGCGAATTCGAAGTCACCGTGGACGACGCCAAGCACCCGATCATGAAAGACGTTCCAACCACATTTAAGATCACCGACGAACTCTATTATTTCATCAAGGACGAGAAGGGCACGCCGATCGAAATTCTCGCCACCGGCAAGAGTCCCCTCAACGGCAAAACGTTCCCGGTCGTCTTCGTCGTGAAGCATCCGAAAACACGCATCGTCGCCATTACTTTGGGCCACGACGGCAAGGCGCACGACCATCCCGCCTACAAAACACTCCTCAGAAATGCCTTAGAATGGGTGTCGCAAAAATAGACTATTATTGCCATTGCGTTTATAAAGTGACTAGCGCTGCTTCCGATACCGATGCAGCGCTTGTCATTTTTAGCGACATATCGGAAATTTTTGCGATTTTTGTTATTGATTTTGATCCAATATGACATATGGTGCATTCGCAATGTGCTCAAAGCTCAATGCGAAATGACGCAGATTGCGTCTCTCCGCGCAAGGAGGTGTCTAGTGTCATCTCTCTTTCCTCAAGTGCTCGCCAGCCAAGGAATGGACACCGTGTCGTGGTGTTCGCAATCCCGCACGCCCGTCACCGCATCTTTCTACGAAAGCCCCGTTAAGGACGCGACCGAATTTGGATTCGCCCTCAAAGCCGGTCTCGGAATTCGGCGCATTCCGCTGACAACGTTTAAGATTAAACCGTCTGCCGGAACGCTCCGTATGTACGCGAGCCTCATGGACGATTACGTCCAGGCGTTGAACGTTCAGCGCCCTGCAGCTCAGACCACCGCAACATCCATTTCCGGAAAATTTAATCGCACGTCGACGCGCAGCTTCGATCGCGCCGTGCCTTCGCCGAACTCCTCTGGCCCGGTCAAGCCACCCAGCGGTTTACGCGGCACAACCTGCGTTCTCGTCCTCGACAACGACCGTTCCTTGCAGCCCAAGATCGAAAAATACCTCGCCTATCTCGGCTACACGGTTCGCTTCGCCGGTACTGGCCTCGACGGCCTCAGCGCCGTGAAATCGCATCAGCCCGTCGCCCTGATCGTCTGCCAGGACATGCCCGCCATGGCCGGCCTGAGCGTCCTCGAACTGATCCGCAAGCGCGCCGCGACCGGCGTGCCGGCCATCTGTTTCTCCGCGCGCATTAACGACGCCATGAAACAGACCGCCAACGCGCTCGGCCGCGTGACCCTGATTCCCACCGGCCGCGCGCTGGCCGGCGATATCGTCTCGTGGATCCAGGATACCTTGCCGCCGCTCGAATATTCCGCCCTGCCGGAGCCCCTCGCCGCCCCCGCAACAGCCGCCGCCGCGCCGGTCGCGTCGGCTCTTCCCATCGAGCAGCCCCAAAACATGACGCGCGAACAACTCTTCGACTACCTCTGGGGCCGGCTTGGCGGCCACACGCTCGACGAGGTCGCAACGATTCTCGGCACGGAGATAACCCTCTCGCCGGCAGGCGGATCGTGGCATAAGTTCGCCTTCGCCGGATCGACGATTAAACTGTTGGTCAAGAAACAGAAGATCTCCATTCTGGGTATTGAATAAATGCGCGGCATCCCCTGTTTTGTGGAGGTCCTGGATGAGCGGCAAAGCAGCGAGCTGAGCGTCTGCCGAAAAATCATGCTCGGATTGCTGCTGCGCAATCTCACGCTGCTGCCCGCTGTTCGGTCGCGGGAAGAACTCACCGACGCCGTCTTGGCCATGAAAGCCCGCGGCTTGGCGCCTTCCATTTTCATCGTCGATACGTACCTGGCGGAAGACACGCTCGCGAAAATAGACACCCTCATCGGCCCGACACCCACGTTGTTTCTCGTGCGCGATGCCGCCTCGGAATCCACTCTCGCCGCCTCGCGCGAAGGAGCCAAAGATCAATCGCGCATCGCCGCGCTGTTGGAACGTCTCGCGTCTCGGCCGATGGTCGTGTGGAGTTACAGCGCCGCCAACGTCAGCGAAGTGGCATCCAAAGCCGCCGGCAAGATCGCCGAGTTTTTAAACGACGGAAAATTCGAACACCTCTCGTCCGGCGAACACAAAGCCGTCCTGAAGCCCGGATCCAAAACCGATATCGCCGCACTGGCCGCCGCCGCGCCGCCTCCCGGTTCAATGCACGGACTGCTCTCGCAGCTCAGTCTTTCATCACTGCTGATGATGTTTGAAATTGAGAAAAAGAGCGGCGAGCTTGTGCTGCGCCGCGGGGACTCCAGCGCCTGCGTCTTGATACGCAACGGCCGCGCCATCTCCGCCACCGCCGAAGGCCCCGACATTCCCGGTGCCGCTCGGGAAAACGCCGAAGCCGTTTATCTGGCGCTGACCTGGAAAGAAGGCACCTTCACTTTCCTGCAGCGCGCCATCGAACAACCCGACACGATCAACACCCCCACCCAATCCCTCTTAATGGAAAGCGCCCGCCGCTCCGACGAAGTCGCAAAATAAAAGGGGGCAATTAGAGCATTCCACGATTGGCGGTGACTTGCAGTTCGTGGTCCGGGCGTCTCGCCCGGACAATCGCACGGTAGTCCGCACTCAAGCGTGAACTGCTTTTAGCCGCGTATCGGGAAGGACTTCGGCGACGCTGTATTTTTCCAGCAGACGGAAGCATGCATCCGCCAGCAGGACGAGAATGCAGAGCTCGCCATAAAAGCCCTGGCGCCTTAGCGCAGACCAGTTCCGGGGTAGCGACTGGGGCGGGCGCTGGTAAAATTTGTGGCATGAGCAAAGCCCGGGGATCCGCCGATCTTTTTGCCGCCGCAGCCGAGAACGTCCGCAAGCTGGGAGCGCCGCTGGCTGAACGCATGCGGCCTCGCACCCTCGAAGAGTACGTCGGGCAGCAGGATATTCTCGGGCCCGGAAAAATACTGCGGCGCATTTATGAAGAAGAGCAGAAATCCAAAGCCGCGGGCGTAACGGATACTAAGCCGCTGCCCTCCTTGATTTTCTGGGGTCCGCCCGGCACCGGAAAGACGACGCTCGCCTTTCTTGTCGCCAAAGCGGCCAATGCGCATTTCGAAATGTTTTCCGCGGTCAGCAGCGGCGTGAAAGAAGCGCGGGAGGCCATCGCCGCCGCGCGCGAGCGGCTCACGTTTGAGCAGCGCCGCACCGTTCTTTTCGTCGATGAAATCCACCGTTTCAACAAAACGCAGCAGGATGCGTTTCTGCCCGCCGTCGAAGGCGGCACGCTCGCGCTGCTGGGCGCGACGACCGAGAACCCCTCGTTTGAAATCAACGGCGCGCTCTTGTCGCGCAGCCGCGTATTCGTGTTGAAGCATCTGACGGAAGAGGATCTCAAGAAGCTGCTGGACCGCGCGATGGCGGATTCCGATCGCGGCATCGGCGGGCGCGGCATTTTTTTGCGGCCCGAAGCGCGCGATAGGCTGGCGCAGCTCGCCGGCGGTGATGCGCGCAGCGCGCTGAACGCACTGGAAATCGCCGCGCTGGTCGCGCCGGAGACGGACGATCCGGCGATCCCGCGTTCGCCAAGCGGCGAAAAAGCGCGCGTGATTTCGGTGGAACTGGCGCAGGAAGCGTTGCAGCGCAACACGATTCTGTACGACCAGTCCGGCGAGGAACATTACACCCTGATCAGCGCGCTGCATAAATCGATCCGGCATTCGGATCCGGATGCCGCGCTGTACTACCTGGCGCGCATGATCGTCGGCGGCGAAGATCCGATGTTCATCGCGCGGCGGCTGGTTCGCGCGGCGAGCGAAGATATCGGCGTGGCCGATCCGCAAGCCGTCATTCAGGCGCTCGCCGCCAAACAGGCCGTGGAATTTATCGGTTATCCGGAATGCGACACGGCTCTGGCGCAGGCGACCGTGTACCTGGCGGTCGCGCCGAAATCGAACGCGATCTACAATGCGATCAAAGCGGCTAAAGCGGAAGTCGAAGCGACCGGGCCGCTACCGGTGCCGCTGCATCTGCGCAACGCGCCGACGCCGCTGATGAAGGCGCTCGATTATGGAAAAGGGTATCAGTACGACCATCATTTTCCGGAAAAAATTTCCGCGCAAGAGGCGATGCCCGAGGGCTTGGAAGGCCGGAAATTTTATGAACCCGGCACGCTGGGCTTCGAAAAAGATGTGATCAAGCGATTGGAATATTTCGAACGCATCCGTCAAAAACTGCGTGAAGCGGGCGGAACGTGAAGTTTCAGACTACATCTTCGCCTTGCGCCAGCTCTGCCGCAGCATCAGCGCATCCACGATACCCGGCGCGAGCCACTGTCCCGCGACGACCGACTTTCCCGCCAGCGTCAGGTAGCGATTGCGCCGCGGCCGCTTCACCGAGCTCAAAATAACACGTGCCACCGCGTCCGGCGCCATAGCGTTTTTCGGAGATATAAAGTTCGCCGGCCGCTCGCCTTTTGCCGCGTCCACGAACTCCGTCTGCGTCATACCCGGATTCACCACCGACACCGAAATCCGTTCGTCATGCAATTCCACGCGCAGCGTTTCGCTCAACGCTTCCAGCGCGTACTTGCTTGAACAGTAGGCGGACATTCCCGGAATGGTTCGCCGGCCGATCACCGAACTGACCATCACCACCGCCGCGCCCCAGCGCCCGCGATTCTCAGCCGCCGCGTTGCGCAGCAGCGGCAGCGCCGCCTGCGTGCAGCGGATCACGCCGAAAAAGTTCGTCTCCATGTTGGCGCGGAAGACCTCGATCGGCGTGCGCTCAACGCTTCCATACACGCCATAGCCTGCGTTGTTCACCAGCACATCAATCCGCCCAAATTGATTGCCGACCGTTTCAAAGGCCGCTTTGACCGCCGCATCCGAATCCACATCGCACTCCACCGGCAGCAGTCTGGCCGCTGGATGAAGGGCTTTCGCGGCCTGCGCTATTTTTTCCAGTCGGTCCCGGCGCCGCGCCGCCAGCACGACGTCATAGCCCACCGCCGCAAAAACGAGGACCGTCGCCGCGCCGATTCCGGCCGATGCCCCCGTGATAAAAACAACAGGCCGTGGAATGGAAGTTTGAGTTGCCACTCCAGCCACCTTAACCGCGTCTGTGCCGCTGGCGCACGACTATTTTTTTAGAAAATTTTCATTGCTGCAACGTGCGCCTCGCAGAGTCCTCCAAAATAGCGCCACCTGAGCTCTTGTAACCGGGCGTGAAATTCTCTACGATTGCACACGTGAACATATCGCACTGTGAGGGAGATTCGAAATGCGGTTAGCGGTAAATGTACTCAAGAATATAGATCAGGTTGTTGGCGCCGTGAAGAGCAACAACCGCATCGTGCTGCAAGGCATGGACGGCAAAGACGTCGCCGCTATCATCCCGATCGAAGACCTCTATTTATTAGAACGTCTGGAAGAATGCATGACCCTGCGCAAACCCGCCTCGCGCTTGCCCGTCTACGCGCAAGGCCACGTCTCGCCGTAAAGCATTCTTTTGCCTGGGGGGCTTTGCGCGAGGTTTACTTCACCTTCTGAACCAGCAGGTCATCAAAGCGAATGGGCAACGCCGAATACGGAATGCCCCACGCACCGCAGCGCCCTGGTGTCGGCTTTTCGGTCTCCGTAAAAGTAACCTGCGCCTCTTTCGGTTCTTCTTTGCCCTGTTCCCAAGCCTTGCCCTGAATGCTCCATTCGCCCTCTTTAACTTTCGTGATCGATAGTTTCAGCACCGTCCACGTATTGGTCGCCCACGTGTACGGCGTGCTCTGCTTTACCTCCTCTCCTTTAATGAGTTCAATCGCCTTCTTTGCCGGGTTCAGCCGCATCAAATACCCGCCCACCCCATTCACGCCGACCGCGAACACCGGAAAGCGCCGCCCCGACGACGTCCCGAACGCGCGCGCCCTCACGCTCACGTCCTCCGACTCGGTCGGTCCGAACAGAATGCCGTACGTCTCAAGCGGCGTGGGCGTCAGTTCCAACACCTTGCTGGCGCCATCCTGTTTGACTTTGAATTCGCCATCGCCGAGCACCAGGAATTCCAGAGCGCCCGCATCCTTATCAATCTCCGCTCTCTCAAAATCCTGCGAGAAGGCCGCCGCGTCGCCCGCAAAAACGGCTGCCGCCGCAAAACTCAGCAAAGCCGCGCCGGTCACGAGTAGTTCAACCGAGCGGAGTCGAAAGGTGTCAAACATCCCTTGTTTCAATCCCATCGCATTCTCCTTAAGACATTTCGTTAGTGGCCTTGAATCCCTGACGTTAATCGCATCCGTTTATTCGTTCCGCAGCGCGGCCAGCAGCGGCGCGCGCAGCATGGCCCACGTCGCCAGCACCGCCGATAAAGCGCCGCACGCCAGAATCAATCCCAGCGACATCCCAAGCGAGGCCCAAGGCAGGGGCATGCTGCTCGACCCCATTTGCGGCGCCACCGCGATTGCCGCGCAAACGACGCCCGCACTCAGTCCCAGCACAAGCAGCCACAGGTGTTCGCTGAGCACCAGCCACCCGAGGCTCGCATGAGAAAACCCAATCGCGCGCAACACCGCCAGTTCGGTCCGCCGCTCCAGCATCGTGCGCATCACGACAATCCCGAGTCCCAGGCTTCCCAGCAGCATGCCCAGCGCCCCGAGCGCCTGGAACGTAGACAGATATGTATTCTGCACCGCATTAAATTGCGCCAGCCGTTCGACGGTGGGCGTCGCCACGAAGCCTTCATCTTGCAGCGAGGTCTCCAGAAACGCCGCAACATCTTTGAGGCGTTCATTCGGCGCGTCGATCAGGAACTCGCGGTAGCCGCTCTCCGACGGATACAGCCTCAAAAAATCGTCTTCGGAAATCAGCAAGCTGCCCTGCAAAATGCTGTTAGCCACCGCGCCCGCGATAAAAATTTTCTGTTCATTGCCGCGCTCATCACGCACCGAAATCTCATCGCCCACTTTTTTGCCGAGCGCCCACGTGAGCGATTGAAAATCCACAATCGCCGCGATTCGTCCGCGGGTCTTTCCGTGTGCCATCACGAGCGGCTCCGAGTGAATCAGATCCCACGACAGCGGAAGTGAATCACTGTAACTGGCCACGAAAGTGAATCCGCCCCGCTTGATGAGTGATTCCGGCACGCCCAGAATCTTCGGCGTCTGAGCCCGATTGAGATTCAAACAACTCGCTTCGTCGCCGGCCTTCACGCGCAGCGGATAAATCACCGCGTCCTTCAATCCCTCATCTTTGAGTCCGGCAGCCGTGCGGCCTTCACTTGAATTTAGATCTTCAAAAATCGGAATCGTCGTCCGCCCGTAAAGCGCATAGCCGCCCGTTCCCGATTCCTTCCGCGTGCCATCTAGGGTCGCATCCAAGGTGTTGGCACCGACCGCGATCACGAGAAAACTTCCGCACGCCAGAAGTGCCGCCGTCGCCAGACTGCGCTTGCTCCGCCGAGACGCCGAGCGCACGCCCAAGCCCGTCAGCGACATTGCCCCATTGCGTTGCCTTTTAAAATCTCCGGTATCGGTCAGAATCAATCGCAGCGCCGCCAGCGCCGCCATCAGGAGCAGTCCTCCGGCCGCGAAAAAAGCCTGCGCCGCGGAACTTTCCGGGCTGCGCAGCGCGTGAACTGAAATCGCGATCGCGGCCACAAAACAGATCACTCCGCCCACAGTCCAGTATCTCCCCGGCTTCAGGACGGGCTGCAATTCAGTATTCTCCGCCGCGAGCAGCTGCCGCGCCGGAAGTGCTGCCTGTTTGCGCACCGCCAGGAAAATGGCCAGCGCCGCAATCCCGACACCGGAGACAAAGCCGATCACCAGCGAGAGCGGTTCGGCGTGGAACTCCAGCGCCGACGTCCCCACCGCCGCGCGCCAGCGCGTAGCCAGCCCATCCAGCATGGCCCGCGCGTAAAACATTCCGGCCGCCGTTCCAATCGCCGATCCGATTACCGCCGTCAGCACGCCTTCGAACCAGAGTAAATGCCGCACCGTCGCCGCGGTGGCGCCGAGCGCCAGCAACACCCCATTCTCGACCGCGCGCGATTCGATGTTGAACTGATAAATCAGCGCCATGAGCAGCACTGCCGCGGCGATCAGAAAAAAACTGAATCCCAGAAAAAGCATGCCGAAGTCGATGGCCTGCCCGCTCGCCTGCAGCGCCAGTGCGCGCACCGGAACAAAGGTTAAACCCAGCGTCGCCGGATCGATCGTCTCCCGGATGCGCTCGGTGAGACCCTCTTTGGCCTTCTCGCCATCGCCCTCGAAAACAAAACGCATCGCGGTGTATTTCCCGAAACGGTTCTGCCACAGTTCCACGCCTCGCTTGAGCGTGATGAATGCCTTCGGCGTGCCGCGGTATTTCTTCCAGTAATCCTCATCCTTCGGCCTGATCTTTTTCATATCGATGGGAATGCTGGAATCCCAATCGTGCGTCGTGTCCACGTCCGCGATACCCGGAAAATCCGGCATCAGCGCGCGATCGGCGTGCACCGATCCGATGCCGACGATGGATTTCACCGTGAACCGCGCCGTCTTCTTCTCCAGTTTCCTCAACAGTCCAACCGTGAAATACTCGATTTCCACTTTGTCGCCCGGCTTGGCCTGGAGATCCAGCGCGGCCCATTCGTTCAAGACGATCTCGTTGTCGTGGGTCTCTTTGGGAACCAGCGGCGGCGTGCCGGCGCTCACCATGCTGTACGGTGTCTCGTTTCCATTCGCGCGCAGTGAATTGACGAAATACGTGGTCACGCCCAGCCCGCCATCCTTCAACATCGGCTCGGTCAGGCCTTCATCCAGAAATACGCGCGGCGATGCAATCTCAATAAAACGCATTTCCGGTTCCGCCCGCAGGCGCAACTGAGCGTCATCGAGAGACCACGTTTTTTTGAGCGTCGCGGCGGGATTCTTTTCCGCGCCGTTCAACGCCAGCAACACATTGGCGCGCCCCTTCTGCTCTATTTTTTCCTGCACATCCACGATCGGCAAATACGCATTGAGCGGCGCGATCTGGTTGGCGTCGAAACTGAAGCGCCCCAATCCGCGATCCGGCACAATCGCTTTTACCGTAGCCCGCAAAACCGCCGCATTTTTCTCTTCCGAACCCAGCGGCGCATCGTGAGACAATAAACTCGGCTTATAAATTCTGACACGAATAGCATCCCCAGGTTTGGCCTTCAACGCCGTGGCAAGCCGCTCATTAAGGATAATCTCGCCGCGCTTCAGCGCATCATTTGGCCAGTGCGCTCCGGCCTGTCCGAAATCGTCGGGCACGCCCAGAATTTGCACCTGGCTCGCGCGCGCCTGATTTTCGTCATGAATGCAAACGCCCTGAATCAGCACCAATGAAATGAATCGCCCCGCCGCCTTCGAGTCTGTCGCATCGGCCACGCTCATTCGCGCTGCCAGATCATCGCGAAAAAACCGGTCGCCGCCGAGCAGCGCGCTGGTGATATTGCCGAGCCGCTCCAGCGCCATCGTGGTCAGACTGTGCCGCACCGAATCGCCGACCAGCAGCGCGCCGACCAGCACCGCCGTGCCGACGGCCACCGCCACTCCCGCCGCCAGATGTGCGCGCCAGTGATATGAAAAACTGCGAAGGATGAGAGTCGATCGAGTCACTCGTAAACATCGCCCCGATGGCCGACTTTCACGATAAGAATCCTGAGAATTTTATCATTAACATTATAGATAACTCGGTAATCGCCAATTCGTATTCGATACAGCTCATTCTTTGAAACAATCTTCTTGTAGCCGTGAGGTCGTGGGTTCTTCGCCAAGGCATCAAAAGTCGCCGAGATGCGCCGCTGAGCGTCCGTGGATAGACGCTCAAGCTGCCGCTGCGCGGAAGGCTGAATAATAATTGAATAGTCCATCCATCCTCACAACTTCAGCTTCTTTTTAACTTCGTCCCAAGGTATGCCGCCCTTTTCTTTCAGAGCTTTCTCCGCATCCGCGGCATCCTGTTTCTCTTCGAGTTCTTCGAGCAGCTTGATATCCTCAATGGGGACGACGGCGACCAGTTTCTTTCCGCGCCGCGTCAGGATCACGCGCTCCTTACCGTAAGCCACACGGTTCACAATGTCCGCAAATTCATCGCGCGCTTTCACAGTCGATACAGTCATGGCATGTTCCTCCTGCCAGAAATGTACACTTCGTACTTCTCGTACGCAAGATATTTAACCCTACTTTTGCGCCACCAGCGCACCCTCTTTTAGTTCAAGAATAAGATCCATCTTGCGCGCCACCTCGAGCGTGTGAGTCACGACTACCAGCGCCACTTTTTCTTCGCGCTTCAGTTCCGAAAGCAGTGCCGCGATCGTCTCCGCGGACCCCTGGTCCAGGCTTCCGGTGGGCTCGTCGGCCAGCAGCACTTTCGGCCCGTTGATCAGTGCCCGCACGACGGCTGCGCGTTGCCGCTCGCCACCGGACAGCCGCGCCGGACGGTCGTGGAGTCGAGACGTTAAACCCACACGGTCCAGCAGGCGTTGCGCGCGTTTCAGGCTGCCCTCTCCTTTAAGAGCCTCCGCCTTGCCCCCATTCACCACGGTGGGCAGCAGCACGTTTTCCAGCACGGAACACTGCGGCAGGAGATGGTGCGATTGAAAAATAAATCCGATAGTCTCGTTTCGAAAACGCGCCAGTGCCGATGCGTTTAGCGCGAACGGGTTCGTTCCGAACAGATCCACCGTTCCCGACGTCGGCGTATCCAGCGTGCCGAGAATATTCAGCAGCGTTGTCTTGCCCGATCCCGACGGACCCATGATCGCCGCTGATTTCCCGCCGAAAACCGTGAGCGACACGTCTTTCAGAATTTCGCGCACGTCGCCGCCCGATTCATAGCGCTTGAAAAGATGTTCGACTTTGATCCCGCTCATCACTCTTCTTCCTTCACGCGCACCCAGCGCTTTGCCTTCATTTCAAAGCGCGGCAGCGTTCCGGGCGCCGCCACTTCAACGGGAATGCGTAACGAAAACACGCGACGCAGTTCCGTCGCCACGCGTTTGGCCACCGCGTTTGGTTCTGTATCAGCGGTCACTTCGACGATTACTTTCAATTCCGTCATCGCGCGCCACTGCTGAATCTCGACACGGAACTCGGCAATCTCCCCGAATCGCCGCACGGCTTCTTCAACGGCGCTCGGATAGATGTTCACACCGCGCACCACCAGCATATCATCAACGCGTCCGAGAATTCCGCCTTCCAGCGCGGCGAACGAGCGGCCGCAGGCGCAGGGCGCGTGCCGCCTCAGGCGCACGATGTCTCCCGTGCGGTAGCGCAGCAGCGGGCTTCCTTCACGCCCCAGATTGGTGAGCACCAGTTCTCCAACGTCACCCTCGGCGCGCGCCTTGCCCGTCTCGGGATCGACGCACTCCGCGATGTATTCACTTTCGATGACATGCAGCCGGCCGCGCACTTTCTCGCATTCAAAACAGGCCGGCCCGACTTCCGTCATGCCGTAGTGATCGACGCACGCCGCTCCCCAGGCCTCTTCAATCCGCGCGCGCGTCTGCGGCACGCTGCCACCGGGCTCTCCGGCCACCAGCATCAGCCGCACCGGCGAAAGAGCGATATTCACCTTCTCTTCGGCAGCCACTTCCGCCATGCGCAGCGCATAGGTCGGCGTACAACACACCACTGTAATGCCGTTGTCCAGCATGAAACGCAGCCGCGCAGAGGTGCTCAGACCGCCTGCGGGAAAACAGAGCGCGCCGTATTTCACAGCGGATTCAAACGCCGTCCAGAATCCCAGGAACGGACCGAATGAAAACGCGAAGCAGATGCGGTCTTTGGGCTTCACTCCGGCGGCGGCGTAAATCCACGACCAGTTGCCCAGCATCCAGTCCCAGCTTTCACGCGTGTCCAGCCAGCGCAGCGGACTTCCAGTGCTTCCGGATGTCTGATGAAAGCGGCTGTACGCGTCGGGCGCGTACGTGAGATTGCTGCCGAACGGCGCAAAGCGGGCCTGATCATCCACCAGCTCTTTTTTTGTCGTGAATGGAAGATCGCGGGTATTCAGCGTAGCGCCATCCGCCGTGTCGATGCCGGCGGCTTTGAATTTTGCATTATAAAATTTATTCGACGCGAGCTTCGCAAGCAACGCATGCAATTTCGCGCGCTGGCCCGCAGCCAATGCTGCGGGCTCGAATTTCTCCATGGCGGTGTCGTGAAAGGGACCGTGAGTCGTCATGGTTGCGTTGCGAGCCCCTTAAACGACGAATTCAATCACGAAACAAACTCACACTTAATGTTCAGCTCGGTTTGAACAATGTCACCAGCGCGCCGCCCGCCGCCGCCATGACCAGCCCGGCGACGAAGCGCCAATCCAGGCTCAGTAGACCCTCTTTCGGCGGCTTGATAAGGAGGCCGTAAACCGCCGCAACGATCGGAGCCCCCGCAAAGACGACCGACATCACGTTGGATGCCGCAATCGCTGCCTTTCCCTGAGCCGTCAGCGGATGCGAGTTCAATGCAATTAACACGGTGAGCGCTCCGATCGCTCCAAGACATCCGGCGAACAACGACATTTTAATGCCTTCGCTATTGAACTCCCATTTGGGTTCTTTTCCATGGATGGCGATCAGTGCCAGCGGCGCGAGAACGGCGATCAGGAAATACGCTACGCCCACAAACAGAAACGCTTTCATGCGATCATGGTGAAACCCAATCGCTCCTTTATTGAGGAACGCACCGTAAAGCCCCCAGCACAGCACGGTCACCAGCGCATACGCCACCCACATGTCATCGTCTCCTAGGAATCAACTGTCATCGTATAAACCACATAATACGTAAGCGTAGTATGTAAAACAAGAAACTGTTTTAGCGTACAGAATCCGAAGCCTGAAGTCGTGGGTTCAGTTTTGAACCCCGTGATGTTCTTCAATTTTCTCAGCGAACTCTTTGGGGATGAACGTCGCCTGCATGCGGCCTTCGCGGAACGTGCAGCAGACAATCGTCACCGATCCCACGGCGCTGATTTCCGTCTCGCCGGATTTGCGGAATGTAAAGGCGTATGTGATTGCTTTCTCCGTTTTTTTTGTGACTGTCAGATGCACTTCAACCCGGTCTTCAAAGCGCAACGGCCGTTTGTACTCGCAACTGGCGGCGACGCGGGGCCAGCCGATCGCCGGCGACGACGTTTTCTCGAAAATGGTCAAGCCCAGAGAACGAATGAAGGCGTGTTCGCAGCCTTCCATGAAGCGGAAGAAATTTGAGAAATGCATGATCCCCGCCATGTCGGTCTCGGAGAATTCCACGCCGCGCACAATTTTGAATTCGCTGGCCATCACGGGTGCTCCTGCATGTGAAACTACTTTTTGACAGCCTGGACTTTCTGAAAAACAGAGGCCACGTTTCGCGCCATGTGTTCCAGCGTAAACGTTTCAAGCACGGCGCTGCGGCCCCGTGCGCCCAGTGCGCGGCGCGCCGGCGCATCCGTAAGCAGCGTTTCGATTTTGCCGGCCAGATCAGCCACGTTCCCGGCGTGGTAGAGCAGACCGCCGCCGGTGGCATGGAGCACTTCAGGGAATCCACCCTTGTCAGGCTGCACCACCGGGACGCCGCACGCCAGCGCTTCCAGCACGTAAAGTCCGAACGATTCGCCATATTCGGCGGGCACCGAAAACACCGTCAGCGAGCGTAGAAATTCAATCTTCTGACGCTTGTCAAGATTCGGAAAAAACTGCACTGCGTCCGTCAGATCGTCCTTTTTGAGCTGCGCTTGAATCTCGCCGACGAAGGCCTCGTCCGTTGCCGTCTTCGAACCGGCGACGTACAGGCGTAGCGCGGGGAATTTCTGGCGCAGAATTTTAAACGCTTCGATCAATGTTCTCAGCCCTTTTTCCGGCGCCATGCGCGCGAGGTAGCCGAGAATCGGAGCGGAATCTGAAACGGCGCCAGGTGAAAAACCGGCGACGTCGATGCCATTGTGCACCACATGAATTTTGTTCGCGTTCAAGCCCAGCCGCGTTTGCATGATCTTGCCGTAGTAATCACTCACGGCGATAAATGCGTCGATTTCGGATGCACGCTGCTTCAGCAGTTCCCACGCCTGCGTGCGCTGCGGTTGGGGAAGGCCATCGAGGAAAAAATCCTCTCCCTGAAGCGTACAGACGACCGGCACGCGCAACGTTTCCTGTAGTTTGCGTGTGATTCCCGCCAGCAGCACATTGCTGAGGCAGATGACATCCGGTTTGACATTGCCGCTCAGCCAGCCGGTCAACTTCTTCAATTCTTTGGCCTGAAAACCGTTCTCTCCTTTGAGCATGGAGATCATCAGTTCGCCCAGTTCTTTCGGTTCGGTCTTCACGCCGAAGCTCATGGCGCGGCGCAGCAATCCGGGGTTATCCAGCTTGCGATCCATCCACTCCGGCGTCTTGCGGAATAGCGCTGTCTTCTGTTGCAGGAATACGTTGATGCCGCCAAAAAAAATGCGGCTGTGGCTGTTGTCCGGCTCGTCGGTCGTCAGCGGCGTATATAGCGGGATGAGAAGTGTGTCGTGTCCAAGGCGCTTGAGCGCGGACGCCAGCGCGTTGTCACGCATGCAGGATCCACAATACATCCCGCCGGCACCGGGGGTAAGCTGGACGATGTTCATCACGCTATATTTTAACCGCAGTATCGGCGTGTCGCAGAGCAGAATTGGTGAGTCCACAAAAAACGGACGACGGTATTACCCGCGCCCGCACTCAGCAGAAGCGCCCTCCCAGTTTGGCGATTCCTGTTTTAAGGATGCGGCAAAGCCGGCGGTGCGCCCTTGCGATTCTCCTGCGCGACTTCGCCCGATTCGCTGCCTTGCGTCTCCGATTCCATATGGCGCTCCTGGCGCATGGCCTGCCGGTCGGGGCGATCGATTTCTTTCGGGTGAACTTTTTGTTGGCGTTTTGCCCGTGGCATAAATAAGCTCCTCTTCTTGGTTTTTTTCATGCAAGGCTCGTACCGATTGTGCAGCTCCGCCGGAGACGTCTTTTCACTGATGACATTACTTTTTACCATTGCGGCGCTGCTCGCCTCCGTCCTCTCCCTTTGCGATGCGGGTGAACCGGTTAGCGAGGCGCGTGAAAAAAAGATTCGCGCGGTCTACGCGTCCATTGGGGCCGACAAGGAAAAGGGCTTCGAACGGCTGCGCAAACCCACGAGCAACGAGTGGCTGGGGCAGGAAGACGAAGAGCCGCAGTCCCTGGAAGACTTCATGATCTGCAAGCGTCCGCAACTCTCGCGTGAACGCTTCGTCATCGTCATGCAGCCCATCGGAAAATTCGATGAGGCGCAGCGCCAGCTCATCAAGGAGTTGACTGAATACGCGGGGGCGTTTTTTCAGCTGCCTGTGCGCATCGCCGACGATTTGAATCTCGAAACCCTCGACAAGGGTCTGAGTCTCTCGCGCCGCGTGCCGCTCGACCGGTTCTCCAGCCGCACGCAATACGATGCCAGCCGCATTCTGGAGGTGGTGATGAACAACCTCATTCCGGCTGACGCGGCGCTTTACATCGGCATAACGAATGGCGATCTCTACGCCGATCAACAGAATCTGTTCGGCTATGCCAGCACGACCGAGCGCACGGGGCTGATTAGTTTTGCGCGCTATTATAAATCGGGGAAGAAGGGTCCCGATCAGGCCACGAAACGGCGCGCGTTTAAATTCACCAACCACGAGATCGGGCACATGCTCGGACTGCAGCATTGCGTGTTTTACCGCTGTTCCATGAATGGCTGCAGCAGTCTGAAAGAAGCCGATGGGTCGCTGAACTTT